>ENA-UEOZ01000017-UEOZ01000017.1-human-gut-metagenome-genome-assembly--contig:-NODE-17-length-127938-cov-304.596914_pt1 | contig 127938 bp, 100 predicted proteins | sample MGYA00242898_ERZ507912 | MGnify/ENA primary metagenome ERZ507912 (study PRJEB26167, sample SAMN06115410) | human gut metagenome | host: Homo sapiens | place: China:Chongqing | collected 2016-04-27... | reverse complement strand
CGGGATGAACAAAAATGTATTCCTGCATGTCATACGTTTTATATGTCATACGATAAAACTGTAAAACGTTTGACATCAGCAGTTCTTCGTTCTTCACAGAAATGCTTGATACGACAGTGAATCAGTACGTAGGCAAGTCAATACGACAGTGAATAATAGAAGCGTCAAAGATACAACCAATCTCAGCTAATGGCATTTGTCCCTCCGTAGAGTTGTAGGACAATGGCTGCTTTCTCTTTTGCTCCGTACAGCCTCTTGAAGATGGCATTACGAAGTTGCATAGCCCCATTAGAGGTGAGACGGAAGCAAATGGCAACAACCATAGGGAATCCATACAATGTTTGCCAAATACCCTTGGAAGTTTCTTGTCTTTGTTGGACTTCCGACATAGACAACATGCCTTCTTTATATATGACTTGTATCACAGAGTTGAGTTTTGGGGCGGTAACATGAAGCATATTGACCAATTCTCCCTCACTCATCCACAAGTTCTCCAAGTTGGACGGAATGGAAAGTATTCCATTTCCGTCCACGGTGATTACAGTCCTTTTCATACCATTCCTCCCATAACAGGCAAGTGCCCCTTGATTCGACTTTCAAAGACTGCTATGTCATGGTCAAGTTTGTTGCTTGTCACCTTGGCGTATATCTGCGTCGTGGTGATGTTTGTATGGCCAAGAATCTTGCTCACGCTCTCTATCGGCATACCATATTCCAAGGCTAAAACAGCCCAAGAGTGGCGAGACACGTGAAATGAAACCCGCTTCTTGATGCCACACATTGCAGCAACTTTCTTGATGCGCTTGTTGATGTTGCTAAGATTGCCGATATTGAATACGTGGCTTCCTTTTCTGAAAGACTTGTATCTCTCAATAATCTGCATGGGAATATCCATCAACTTGATTTGAAAAGGTACACCAGTCTTCTGACGCTTGGACACAATCCAAGGAGCACCGTTTATCATGCTGATGTTATCTTCCGTCAAGTTCTTGATGTCGATGAAAGAGATACCTGTCCAACAACCAAAGAGAAAGAGGTCTCTCGCAAATGCCATATTCGGGTCTTCCAACTTCATCTCTGTCATGGCGGTAAGCTCGTCCAAGGTCAAGAACTCACGTTCCTTGTGATCTGGGTCAACGTGGTACATGGCAAACGGATTTCTTGGTATCTTGCCGTTGTAGTGAGCTGCCGTTACGATATGTTTCAGTGGTATGGAGTAAATCCAAATAGAGGACTGCGCAAGTCCTACAACATTCTTCAAGTACAGACAATAGTCACGAATGAACTCCTCTGTAAGCTCATTCATGGACATATCGCTGCGCTTGTACTGATACTTGATGAACTCGGCAACATACTTTCTTACCGTCAGATACTTGCGGTAGGTGTTCTTGGCTCTGTCCTTGCCTACACGCTTGGCAAAGGCTGCGTTCTCCTTGTCAAAGGCTCTGAGCAAGGTCTCGTACTCTGTGCCTATGCCTTGGTAGGCATTTCTCACCATCTCAGCTGTAACGAACGCCTCACGGTCGGAAAGGCGTTGGTAATGCTTGGCGATTTGAGCCTTGATGTTGTCAAGCGCAAAGTTCACCTCCTTGGCTTCCTTGCTCTTGCCAATGGCTCTGTTGCCCTTGGCATCCCAGATAGCCTTGGTCACGCTCTGCTTGCAACTGAACTGTGCGATAGTTCCGTTGATTGTCACTCGTCCCATGATAGGGACAATTCCGTTTCTCTCCTTGCTTCCATTTATATAGAAGACTGTCTTGAAAGTGCATCTCATAATTCTTACTTTTTTGTTCGGTGCAAAATTAAACTGTGAGAGCTGCATGACAAAACCAAAACTTACGCAGAATGGGGAAATATGAACCGTCACCGTTAAAAATGCTTATTAGGGCGTTTCTGCGAGGTAATGATTTGAAAGCGTTTCTATTTCATCAATCTGCGTTTTCCGTATTTCCTTGTCTGTGCCACTTAAAGCCAACGGCTGCCACAACCACTTGAAACTCAAAATAAAAGCATCATTCTGCTATTTTTTGCTTTCTTAGGCGTTATTTTCCTACAAAAGCAGACAAATACGGATAAAAATTAGTAAGTTTGCATATTGAATGAGTTATAAAACGCCCCGTCTACACATTATATTATATAACAAACAATGAATACAAGACTATTCCACAAGGTCATAACACTCGCCTTGGCTGTTGCTGCCATGGCTGGCGTGACCTCTTGCAACGAGAAGAAATTCCACATCGACGGCACTATTACCGGAGCTGCCGACTCTACACTCTACTTCGAGAACATGGGACTTGACGGCGCCGTGAAGATTGATTCCGCCAAGCTTTCCGAGGACGGAACATTCGCCTTCGAAGGAACAGCGCCCACGGCTCCTGAGTTTTATCGTCTGCGCATAGCCGGACAGTTCATCAACATCGCCGTTGACTCCACCGAGACCATCAACATCAAGGCACAATACCCGCAGATGGCTACGCAGTATGAGGTAAGCGGTTCGGAGGACTGCCAGCGCATAAAGGAACTGTCGCTCATGCAAAGCTCACTTCAGGCTCAGGTGAACGCCATCGCACGCAATCCGGAACTTGGTGCGCAGGCTGTCGCTGACAGCGTTTCGCGCATCGTGGAGGCATATAAGACTCGTGTCAAGACTGAATATATCTTCAAGGCACCGATGAAGGCGTCGTCTTACTTCGCCCTCTTCCAGACCATCTACGCCGGTGGACAGCCCGTATTGCTCTTCAATCCGCGCACTTCGGAGCAGGACATCAAGGTGTTCGGTGCCGTGGCTACAAGTTGGGACACCTTCTATCCTAACGAGAAGCGTGGCGAAAACCTTCACAACATCGCCATTGAGGGAATGAAGGACGTGCGCTATCTGCGCTCGCAGCAGCAGGCAGAGGAGATTGAGGCAAGCAAAGTGAACACCAGCGGCATCCTCGACTTCACTCTTACCGACAACACTGGCGCAACCCGTAGTCTATCTTCACTTAAGGGCAACGTGGTGCTCCTCGATTTCCATCTCTTCGCTGACCAGAACTCAATGAAGCGCATCATGTGGCTCCGCGAGCTTTATAACAAGTATCACGCCCAGGGTTTCCAGATTTATCAGGTGGCCATCGACGGCGACGAGCACTTCTGGAAGACACAGACAGCTGCCCTTCCCTGGATAAGCACACGTGTGGACGACAACACAAGCAGCGTTCTGCAGATGTATAACGTGCAGCAGGTGCCGACGTTCTTCCTCCTCAACCGCTCTTGCAACGTGGTGAAGCGTGACGCACAGATAAAGGATATAGACGCTGAAATCAAGGCTTTACTGTAATAAGAAAAACGACAATGACTAAGATACGCATCATCAACCGCGGCTCACAGCAGCTGCCCGCATACGCCACCCCCCAGAGCGCAGGCATGGATCTGCGTGCAAACATAGAAGACCCCATCACTCTGCGTCCGTTGGAGCGTCGCATTGTGCCCACCGGTCTCTACATCGCCCTCCCCGAAGGTTACGAGGCTCAGGTTCGCCCGCGCTCAGGTCTTGCCCTCAAGCACGGCATCACGGTGCTCAATTCTCCCGGTACCATCGATTCTGACTACCGCGGCGAGATTGGCGTCCTGCTCATCAATCTCTCTGACACGCCCTTCGTGATCAACGCCGGTGAGCGTATCGCACAGATGGTGGTGGCCAGACATGAGCAGGCAGAGCTGATAGAAGTGGAAGAGCTCGACGATACTGAGCGCGGAGCTGGTGGATATGGTCACACCGGCGTGGAATAAACAGCAACAATGAACAAGACAATAAGAAAGATTTTCATTCTCGGGGCTGTCTGCCTTATGGCTATATGCCCCGCCATCGCTGCCCTTCACGGCAGCTTGTCAGACATGACAATTCTTCAGGACGAGACGACAGCGAAGACCGTTGCCGCCCCTGACTCGACGTGCTCTGACACTACATCGCCGGTTTCGCTCGACTCGCTATTGGCTTCCACATCGCTCTTCGACCGAATGTTCCTCGAAGCTGTGTGCCAACGCAACGCCGGCAACGACTCGTTGGCTTCCCTGATACTTGACAGTTGCGCCAAGACGAAGGAGGATGCAGCTGAGATGTATTTCCTTAAGTCGAACATCTATTCCGATGCTGATAACGACTCACTCGCTTTCATCTACATGAAGCGTGCCTCAAAGCTCCAGCCCGACAACGATACGTACAACGAGAGCGTGGCTAACACTTACATCAAGCAGGGCAAATACGACAAAGCCATACACGCTTTGGAGAAGTTCTACACCACTCACCGCGACCGCAGCGACTTGCTGAACGTTCTCCTTGCTCTCTATCTGCACGGCACGGACTATGACAAGGCGCTCTCTACGCTTGACCGCATGGACAAGGTGGACGGCAAGAGCGAGGACAACGACATCACTCGTCTGAGCATCTATGAGCTGATAGGCGACACGAAGAGTTCGTACCGCACTCTGAAGAGCATTGTGGACGAACATCCTTTCGAACCTAACTATATGGTTATGCTCGGCAACTGGCTCTATCAGAAAGACCGCAAGAAGGAGGCTTACGGCTTCTTCCTGAAGGCTTTGAAGCTGGACAGCGAGAATGCTTTCACGCTTAACTCGCTCGCTGACTATTATAAAGGTACGGGCGACACGGCTGCCTCGGACAGCATCAAGCAGCGAATGCTTTTCAGCCCGAAGACGGACGCGGAGACAAGGGCAAAGATGCTTGTAGACTACGTGCTCAACAACCGCGACCGCACGGACCTCGACTCTACGGCTATGATTGCCATCATTGACCGCACGATGGCTGCAGCGCCACACGACGCCGACCTTTCCAACATCAAGGCTGTTTATCTGGAGAAAATCGGCATGCCAGCCGACTCGGTTAACGCTGCTTTCATGCACACTTTGGAGGTGGCTCCCGATGACTTTACGGCCCGTTCGCAGCTCATCCAGCGCCTGTGGATGAAGTGGGACAAGGTGGAGAAGCTTGCTCTTCAGGGCACACAGTACAACCCCGAGGAACCTACGTTCTTCTATTTTCTCGCCATAGCTCAGTTCCAGAAAGACCGTCTGCCCGAGAGCATCAAGACATTGCAGACTGGCATTAACGTGGCAGCGGCTGACAAAAACCCCAATTCCGGCCTTATCAGCGACATGTACGCCATGATAGGCGACTCATACATGAAGCTTGAAGAGGCTGACAAGGCGTTCGCAGCTTACGACAGTTGTCTGCAATGGAAGGACGACAACATCATGGCGCTCAACAATTACGCCTACTATCTCTCCGATAAAAACGGTGATCTGAAGAAAGCGGAGGCGATGAGTCGCAAGACGATAGAGGCAGAACCCACCAATTCCACTTATCTCGACACCTACGCATGGATTCTTTATCTCCTCGAAAGATATGACGAGGCAAAGGCTTACATCGACCGTGCGCTGGAGAACGACACCGATTCCGTACCGAGCGCAGTGGTCATTGAGCACGCCGGCGACATCTATTGCAAGTCGGGCGAGAAGGAACGCGCCGCTGAACTGTGGCAGAAGGCCATCGAATGTGGTGGCGACAAGGCCGTTCTGACACGCAAGATAAAGACCAAAAGCGTGGACGCAAAAAACTAAGCCTCACCTAAAGGAGGCTGACATCATGTAAACATAATACATATATAACAAGGTATAGACATTAAGGAAAAGGATAAATAAAGGAAATGAAGAGAATATTACCGATACTGTTGGTCGTCCTGTTCGCATCCTGTGCGGGCAAGAAGGCTGTTACCGAACAGACCGTCACACCGACCACACAGACCGCCAAACCAAGCACAAAGCCTACCAAACACGTAGATAAAGAGCAGACGGAAATGCTCCGACGCATTGCCAATCAAGCGCTTACAACGAAGAACATTGTGGCAAGCGCTGACTTCCGCCTTGTCGGAGGTGGCAAGAATCTCAGTTGCGACGGCAAGATCAGCATGCGCCGCGACGAGGTTATACGCCTCCAACTGCTTCTCCCCATCATCCGCACAGAGATAGCACGCATCGACTTCACGCCCGAATACGTGCTCCTCGTCGACCGTTATCACAAGGAATACATCAAGGCTTCGTACAAGGAGGTCAGCTTTCTTGCCGACAACGGCATCAGCTTCTACTCGCTCCAGTCGCTTTTCTGGAACGAACTGTTCCTCCCTGGCGAGAACCATATAACCGAACGACTGCTCGACCGCCTTACTTGCAAGCTTGCACAGATAAGCACCGACGTGCCTGTGACGTATAAGAAGGGCAACATCAGCTACCTTTGGACAGCCAGCAAGGCTACCGCTAACATCAAAGCAGTGGACGTCAAGTACAGCAGCCAGCAGTATGGCACATCCTCACTCCACTGGACTTACGACAACTTCCGTTCTGTCGGAGGCAAGGCTTTCCCGCTTACACAGCAGTTTAACGTCACAATGGGCAGCGGAGCAAAGAAGAAGTCGGCACAGCTTACCGTCAAGATGAGTTCGCCGAAGACCGCTTCTGACTGGGACGCCAAGACGGAGGTGTCTGCCAAATACAAGAAGATAGAGGCGAAAGACATCCTCGGAAAGCTCCTTTCCATACAGTAAAGGCTACAACCACACTTACAAAACAAAGACATGAAGCATCTCATTATCACCATAATAGCAGCATTAATGCTCTGCATCCAGACTACGGCCACCACCAACGTAGCCGGCAATGAGCAGCAGCGCAAGACCTCCACGACGAAGAAGGCAACGCAGAAGAAGACCACCACCCATAAGACTGCACAGCGAAAGACTGTGCAGAAGGGAAAGACTGCGTCTGCAAAGAAGAGCAAGACAACGGCTAAGAAGAAGACAAACACAAGGAAAAAGAAGTCGTCAAAGGCACAATACAGCACCGAGGAGATTCGTGGACTGCAGTCGAAGCGCTCAGCCATGCAGAAGGAGATAAAGAAGCAGGAGGCTGCGCTGCGTGCCAACCAGGCTGACGTGAAGCAGCGTCTCAGCGATCTGATGGTGATAAACAGCGAGATTGACCGTCATCAGCAGAACATTGACGGCATTCAGAAAGACATTCATCACATCGACGGCAACATCGGCATCCTCAATGCCCAGCTCAACACGCTGCAACAGCAGCTTCAGGAGCGCAAGGCAAGGTACGTGAAGTCGATGCGTTACCTTACCCGCAACCACACTTTGCAGGACCGTCTCATGTTTATCTTCTCCGCTAAGAACTTCGTACAGATGTATCGTCGTCTGCGCTTTGTACGCGAATATGCCTCTTGGCAGAAGACTCAGGGCGAGATGGTGAAGGCTAAGCAGGCGCAGGTGAACGACAAGCACCAGCAGCTGCAGCAGGTGAAGGGTCAGAAGAACAACATGCTCTATAAGGGCAAGCAGGAGCAGAAGGCTCTTGAAGGAAAGCAGCAGGAACAGCAGCAGGTGGTGACATCGCTGCAGAAACAGCAGAAAACCATCAAGACCGTCATCGACAAGCAGCGCAAGGACGCCGCAGCCATAAACGCACAGATTGACCGTCTTATCGCCATCGAGGTGGAGAAGGCTCGTGTGCGTGCCGCTGAGGAAGCCAAGCGCAAGGCTGCTGCAGAGGCTGCTGCCAAGAAACGCCGTGAGGAAGAACTTGCACGCAAGAAGGCTGCGGCTGAAAAGGCTCGCCTTGAGAACGAGCGCCGTCTGCGCGAGGCAAGGGAAGCCGAGGCAAGAGCCAAGGCAGAGGCACGTGCTGCTCAGGAAAGAGAGGCTGCCGCACGAGCCGAAGCACAGCGCCAGCGTGACGCAGAGGCTAAGGCACGCGCTCAGCAGCAAGCCAACGAAGCGGCAAGAGAAGCTGCCGAGAGAAAGGCAGCTGCCGAACAAAGAGCACGTGAGGCGGAGGCTGAGCGTCAGGCTATGGAGCGCAAGGCCAAAGCCGACGAGCAACGATCCACAAGAGAGATAGCCGAAGCGAAGAAGAACGTGGAGGAAAGCCGAAGCATGTCGTCGGTTGACCGCATGATGTCGGGCGGTTTCGAGCAGAACAAGGGTCGTCTTCCGATGCCTATCACGGGTAGCGCACGCATCGTAAGCCACTACGGACAGAACTCCGTAGCAGGTCTTTCGGGCGTAACCATCGACAATAAGGGCATCAACATCATGGGACAAGCGGGCTGTCAGGCACGCTCCATCTACGACGGCGAGGTCAGTGCAGTCTTCAATTACGGCGGTTCGTACGTGGTAATGGTAAGACACGGCGTCTACATCTCCGTATACTGCAACCTCAGTTCGGTAAGCGTACATAAGGGACAGCGCGTCTCCACACGCCAAGGACTGGGCACCGTAGGATCTGACCATATCCTTCAGTTCCAGCTTCGCAAGCTCCAGAGCCGCCTCAATCCTGAGGCATGGATTGGAAGATAAAGTATTGACGCGACCCTAATTAGGGTCCTCAATACTGTAAATCCATCTGTAGGCTTGGGTCCAGCGCCATACTGTAGTGCGCGAAATGTCCACTACATTATTTATCTGCGGACCCGTCAGTCCTATTCGCATAAGATAGCACACCTGCACCTGCTGCTCCGTCAGACCTTCATTGCGCTGGAGCAGCAGGTCCTTGAAGTCGGGATGCAGGCTGTTGACGGCAGAAATCAGCTGTCGCCACTCCCCTGCCGAGAGCTTCTTCTTGCCCTCAGCCGACTTACGCACAGCCGCAACGACGTCACCGGCGGCATCCTCCATCTCTGCCTGTTGCAGCATCTGCATAAGCGTCTCGCTCTGTCTCATCTTGTCAGCGAGGCGCTTCTTCATATCGGCGAGCAGTTGCTCATTACGTTGCAACTCCTCTCCTACGTTCATCAGATTGGTTTCGCGGTCGGCAAGGTCAGCCTTTACGTCCTCTATCATTCGCTCTTTACGCTTTGTCTCCTCTCGGATGTCAGACAGTTGGGTCTTCATCGAGTTGAGACGGTCGTTAAGGGCGAGTTGCATTTTCAGCGCCTTATTCTTCTTACGCATATATACCACCACGAACGTGAACGCCGCCACCATAGCGAACAGCGCCGCATACGCAGCGATATTCATATACAGCGCACGCTCCCGTTCAGTCTTGAGCACGCTTTCACGGTCGAGATGATACTGGTAGCGGTTGTTCACCGTGGCAGCACGCAACTGGTTCTGAGCAAGATCGAGCTTCTCCGTGAGTCTTACAAATTCCTTTCCGCACCAGTTGGCAGCCGCCACATCCCCCTTCTCCGTATACAGAATGAAGAGAGCCTTAGCCGCATCATACATGTTATACTCGTCTTTCGATTCCTTCAGGATGGTCCGATAACACGCTATTGCGTCGTCCGTCATCCCCATAAGCCTGTAATATTCGCCCCTTGCGTTGCATGCAAGCGCATCGTTACGCCTTGGCAAAGCCTTCTCCGTCAGTCCGAAACACTCCTGTGCCTTTTCCTTCCTGCCCGAATTGGCATAGCTATAGAGCAGCACATAAGGAATGTCGCCCTGCTGCAAGGCCCCGCTTTGCTTCACCTGACGCAGCACATCGTCAAAGCATTTCATCGCTTTCGGCTCGTCGTCCGTCGCAAGACACGCATTGCCGAGGTGCATCAGCGTGGTAACGGACAGACTGCGCAGCTCCAGCGACAAGGCATATTCCTTCTCTGCCATCGCCAAAGCGTTCTTATAGTCCTGCACATTGTAGAAGAGATAATAAAGATTGGAGTAGGCATTGCGCATCAGCAGCGAGTCGGTACGGTCAGAGTCAGCCATAACGTCAATGGATTTCTGGAAGTAGTCGATGGCTCTCGGCGTGTCGTTAAGGTCGCGATAGACGCTGCCGGCATAAAAATAAGCCTCCTGACGGTCAGTATTATTGCCGTTCTCCTCGAAGTATTTCACGAGGTAAGCAATCATCTTGTCAGACATCGGCTTCACATCGTTCTTGTCGTCGATGCGAATCTTCAGCAGGTCATACCTCATTCTCGTATACTCCGTCCCCGACTTCACCTCCACGGAGATGCTGTCCATCATCCTCGCTGCCGCCTTCGTATCGGAGTCGCTAACGGTCCGTATCCTCTCCATCGTCTTCTGCATACGGCTTTCTCCACACGAAAAAAGCGAAAGAAGGAGGATGAATACCAATAATATGCGTGTCATAATAATGTTCAGTTAGGTTTAAATGAAAAAAAATACGAATACAAAAGTACAAATATTTTGTTATACAAACAAAAACATATATCTTTGTAAACATAATAACAAAACCTACCACTATGAAGAAATCCGTATGCTATATCTTATGCACCATAATGGCTCTCGCCTCCATCTCGGTTCCGCAGAGAGCAAGTGCTGACAGCAGACTGTTGGCTGACGTGGAGCAGACGCTTGTTGCAAGTTGCAACATCGGAATGGGTTATGCCATCAAGCCGGTGAAAAAGAATGTGGAAAGCAATATCATCACCACGTTCACCGACTTTACCAGCGAGAGCGCTCCGTCCTCCAACATGGACGAACGTGCCGGCAAGAAGTGGTATGCTTCCCTGCTGCAGGGTTTCACAAAGATGATAATCAAGGTAATCCGATTCATACCGTCACAGTTCGACAAGCTTGTCATGCACCTCGTAAGGATGTAATCCTCTCTTATTGGTGCTTTGAATGTATATTTAAGGCAGGGCTTTGACAAAAACCTTTATCCACAATCCGCTTATATGCGCAAACCCTATCGGGTTTAAACAAAAGGCTTTACATTAGGTCTTACGAGAACAAGTTCTCGACAACCTAACGTAAAGCCTTTTATTTGTGCACAGCACGCGCCCATAAGCGGAAAAACAAAGAAACACAAACGGGTGTGCAACACCCGAATTAGGAAGGCGGATGCCGTCCGATACCTTGTGTTTTGAAAGGTTTTTCCGTTTGTGATTTTCGAGAGAGGCGACAGCCTCTCATTTCTTTATGGTATATATGGGCGTGAGAACTTGTTCTCATAAGACCATATATAACATAAAGAAATTGCCGAAGGCTCGAAAATAACAAACGGACTGTGGAGTCTGGTTTTTGTCAAAGCCCTGCCAATATATATCTGGTCAATCAAACACGAGGCATTTGAAGTTCGCCAGTATTACGACAACCAAGATCATCAGGATCTTTGTCTTTTCGCCCGGCAGTCCCTTTACACGTCCATAATATAGCGAATAGATGCCGGCTATGATGGCGAGAACAGAGAAGGGGATGGTGGTGGAGAAGGGATAGTCATGGTCGGTGATAGAGGAGAGAATGACTCCCCACTGCATCATGACGGTGAAGTCAACTACATGCTGCAGGACGGTATACTCCTTCGATGCACCCTCCCTCTTCATTCGCAGCTTCACTTCCCACTGACTCAGCAGAGTGAGCACAGCTATAAGGATAATCGTCTTTATCATAGTAACGGTGATTTATAGTTTGCTTACAAAGATAATAATTTTCCTTTGACAGGAAAACATAACTAAAAAAAACATGTTCTTCATGTCTTCTTGTCTAAAAAATATGTCTTCATGTCCGAAATGCAAATATCGTCTAAAGAGTAAAAACATGTTACAAAATAAAAATTGATTATAGAGTTCCGAATTGCTGTTTTTACGGTGTTTTTACGTACAAGCAGCACCCATACTTAACGATAGAGCCACTTTTACACTCCAATAGTGCCACTATTAGACTGTAAAAGAGGCTTTATTGCATGACAACAGTGGCTGTATTGGAGTGTAAAAGTGGCGCTATTGCAACAACAAACGGCTCATTTGCGGGTCTGATTTCATAGCGCTTCGTCCGAAAATCGTATAACTCACTGTGTATAAGTACATTGTCTCCAAGTGCTCAAAACTCAAGAATTTCGCACCAAAGATTTTGTTGTGCGCTGAACTCATAGTATTGAGCATTAGGAATGCAAATATTGTGTCGGCAGAACCGCCGAAAAGTCAGAAAAGGAACCGTTAGATGAACAATTTTCTTACCCTTAGCACCCACATCCGTGTAAATCCGCGCAATCTGTGGGAGACTTCTACACACCATAGGATTATCGAGCACGGATGCCAACGATATCACGGATGAAGATTGAGAAGAGGTTCTCCCACAGATGCCACAGATTATCAGATTTCTGATATCAGCACGCAACATCCGTGTGATGTTTATGATAACGGCATTCTATTGTTACATTTGTTTCACACACCACTATAGAGCTTGTTTTTCATTCATATCTACCACAAGCGTTATCCGCTTTATTATCAACGCTTTACCCACTTGTAAAATAAATCTTTCATCCTTGAAACAACATGAAACAGCAAAAGTTTTGCTGCGTCTTTCCAATGAACTAATTTTGCGGCAGAGAAAACAAATAACTAACAATTAAATACCGATCATTATGAGAAAGAACAGAGTATTAAACGTATTGTCATTCTGCATTTTCGCTGCTATAGCACTCGTGACAACATCTTGCTCAAAGGACGACTACGAAGACGTATGGGAGGAGCAGCAGCATACAAGACATACTGAGCAGGTCGGCGACATGACAAGTTACAGCAAGACAGTGGAGCCGCATATATAATCGGCAACGCGTGAGAGAAAATCAACAGTATTGGCTAACGTAGGAGGTACGGTTTGAAGCCGTACCACTCAGCCTAAAATCAACAAAAAAGCAAATAAAATGAACATGGAATTAAGTCTTAAAGACAGAATCATCATAAAGGGATTCTTGGTATTTATAGCATTAGACACAGCTCTTGATCCCATTATTTACGGTTGGCCAGAAGAGCTTGAGTTCAAATTCTTCATCGTATGCCTTATCGATCTCATAATCACGATAGTTTGGGCGATTAAAGCATTTAAGCGATCCAGAAGGTTATATAAGGAGAATGGCATCAGAATCCTTGCCAATGCGATATGCAACAGCAATAACGAATACATGATTGACGTAGCAATAGCTGTTCTGGGCCTCGCTACATGTTGGTACTATTATCAAGGTATAAGCTACATACTGTTACTGTACCTTGCAATATGCACAATAGCAAGATTCATCGAGCCATTGAAGAGGATGCTGAGAAGATAGCGGCAGCGGAGTAAAACATATAAAATCCAACAACATTCCATGAAACATCTTTCCGTGTTTTGCCATTCCGTATGTCAGTTAATATACTTGTTATTAGCCTTAGAACCAATCTTGGGAATATACGATGGATATCTGTATTGTGCATACTTATTGTGCCCGATTGGTGCTGGAATATTAGTCTGTCTTATATTAGGAGTGGACGAAATACAGAAAGCAGTTATCAACGAAAGAAACGCATGCCGTATCATCTATATCCTGATTATTGCAACTGGTATCATAATAAGTTATATATATCACTCCAACCTGTTAAAGGTTTGGTTGTTTATGACTGCTATGGAAATTGCGGATTGGATAATACAACGACGAAGATAATCTGTGGATAACACGGGGGCTTCTTGAAAGAGAAAATGAGAATAATATAATGTCGCCGCATAACATCGGACTGTCAGTCTGTCCGAGTTATGCGGCTTTTGTTGGCACAGTGATGCTTCGATAAGAAAAAAGTTTTAGGTTGATTTAACCTAAAACTTTCAAAATTCAACTACTTTTAGGTTGAATCATCCTAAAAAAATCCCTATCTTTGCAATATCAACCTATACGTTATTACGTAAGGGAGGTGCAGGTATGAAAAAACTTCGCACAACACAAAACTATTAATTAAAAAACTAAACAATTATGAAAACGAAACTTTTACTTCTCCCAATTGCTCGCCTTCTGCTTGCGATTGTTGCCTGTCTACCCGTATGGAGTAGCAACATGTTCGCTCAAACGACAGAGTCGTATGTCGTGTTAGATAATGCAGCAGGAACGCTGACCTTCAAACACGATGCGAATAAACCCGCGGGAGCGTTCACGCTGAATGAGGATAAGACTTTTCCCGCTTGGTATGATGGTGATGGTACTACCGAGTATAATAAAAACAACATTACGAAAGTTGTCTTCGATCCCTCTTTCGCCAATGCTCGTCCAACGAATTGTTATGCCTGGTTCTTTGCATGCAAAGATTTAGCAACCATCGAGGGTCTCGAATATCTTAACACCGAGAAAGTGACGAACATGAACTCCATATTCAGTAATTGTCCGAGCCTAACCTCACTCGATCTTTCTAATTTTAAAACACAAAATGTGACGGACATGACGAACATGTTTATTGCCTGTAATAAGCTCACTTCGCTTAATGTCTCTAATTTTGATACCAGGAATGTGACTAATATGGTTTATATGTTTGGCCTTTGCCTTAATCTTACCTCACTTGACATCTCTAACTTCAACACAGAGAACGTAACGAATATGGGCTGCATGTTCTATGGTTGCGAGAAGCTCACTTCACTGGATGTTTCAAAGTTCAAAACTGAGAAAGTGACGAATATGAGTGGTATGTTCAATTTTTGTAATAGTCTTACTTCGCTGAATATTTCTAACTTCAACACTCGGAATGTGACGAGTATGGAAAATATGTTTTATTCTTGTATGGGTCTCACCTCACTCGATGTCTCTAATTTCAAAACTGAGAGTGTGAAGAACATGCATTTTATGTTTGCAAATTGTCCCAGCCTCACATCGCTCGATGTCTCTAATTTCAACACAGAGAGTGTGACGGACATGAGCGGGATGTTTATAAATTGTTCCAGCCTCACATCGCTCGATGTCTCTAATTTCAAAACTGAGAATGTGACAAACATGACCCAAATGTTTGAGAGTTGTTCAGGCCTCACTTCACTCGATGTTTCTAATTTCAACACAGAGAATGTGATGTACATGGGCGATATGTTTGATAACTGTATAGCTCTTACCTCCCTTGACCTCTCTTATTTCGACACAAAAAATGTAACGCATATGAGTTGGATGTTCTCGAGTTGTAGAAACCTAACTACTATCTATACAAGCGATAAATTTGTGACTACTGCTTGTTTAGAGGACGATAGGATGTTTATAGGATGCGAGAAACTTGTGGGCGCTGTGCCTTATGATAAAAACAAGGTGGGTAAGGAGATGGCTAACTACACCACGGGCTATTTCACATACAAGGCATCAAGCGGTATTGATGCAGTTTCGGCAACGGACAGTATCTCTGCAGAATACTACGACATGGGTGGTCGTCGCCTGAATGCGCCACAAAAGGGCATAAACATCATGAAGCGTGGCAACAGGACAACAAAGGTGCTCATGAAGTAAAGTTTGTTTTGTCAAGCATGGAATAAATAGTCCAAACTTGGCTATGAAAGTACAGAAACAGACCAAACAGCATAGAAAATACAGGCAAACACTTGCCTACGTTGCGAAAAATTCGTAACTTTGCATCGTTCAGTGGAATGAGGGGCTCCGAGAGAGCTCCTCATTTTTTATTCTAATAAATAATGTATGATAAGTAAAGACACCGTAAGAAGTATTGTTGAAGAGTGGCTTGACGGCAAGGAGTATTTCCTTGTTGACATCGAGATAAGCCCCGACGACCGCATCGTAGTAGAGATAGACCACGCAGACGGAGTGTGGATTGAAGACTGCGTTGCCCTGAGCCGTTACATCGAAGACCACCTCAGCCGCGACGAGGAAGACTACGAACTGGAAGTAGGATCCGCCGGACTGGGACAGCCCTTTAAGGTGCCGCAGCAATACCACTGCTTCGTAGGTAAGGACGTCGAGGTGCTCGACGCCGACGGAAAGAAATACAAGGGCGTTCTAAAGAGCGTCGACGGTGGCGACTTCACGGTGACCGTGGAGGAGAAGCAGAAAGTGGAAGGCAAGAAGAGACCGCAGCTCGTCAGCGTGGACCGCACCTTCCAGATGGACACAGTGAAATATACAAAATACTTAATAAATTTCAAATAAGCTATGGCAGCAAAAAAAGACGAGACAGTCAGCATGTTCGACTCCTTCAAGGAGTTCAAGGAAACCAAGAACATCGACCGCACGACACTCGTGAGCGTTCTGGAGGAGAGCTTCCGCAACGTTCTGGCAAAGATATTCGGCAGTGACGAAAACTTCGACGTGATCGTGAATCCCGACAAGGGCGACTTCGAGATCTATCGCAACCGCGTGGTTGTGGCAGACGGAGAGGTGGAGGACGAGAACAAGCAGATTTCACTGAAAGAGGCACGCAAGATTGAGGCGGACTATGAGGTCGGCGAGGACGTGTCTGAGAAGGTGGAATTCGCCAAGTTCGGACGCCGTGCCATCCTTAACCTCCGTCAGACTCTCGCATCCAAGATTCTTGAACTGGAGCACGACTCGCTCTACAACAAGTATAAGGACCGCGTGGGACAGGTTATCGCAGCCGAGGTTTATCAGGTGTGGAAGCGCGAGGTGCTCGTAGTGGACGACGAGAACAACGAGCTGATTCTCCCCAAGGCAGAGCAGATTCCGGGCGACGTTTATCGTAAGGGCGAGACTATCCGCGCCGTCATCGAGCGCGTCACCAACGACAACAACAACCCGAAGATCATCCTCTCACGTACCAGCTCTACCTTCCTGCAGCGTCTGCTCGAGGCTGAGGTGCCCGAAATCAACGACGGCGTCATCGCCATCCGCCGCATAGCACGTATGCCGGGAGAGCGTGCAAAGATAGCAGTGGAGAGCTTCGACGACCGCATCGACCCAGTCGGAGCATGCGTCGGCGTGAAGGGTAGCCGCGTTCACGGTATCGTCCGTGAGCTTTGCAACGAGAACATCGACGTAATCAACTACACCGGCAACACCAAGCTGTTCATACAGCGTGCACTTGCACCCGCCAAGGTTTCCACCATCAAGGTGGACGAGGAGAACCACAAGGCAGAGGTATACCTCAAGCCGGAGGAAGTGAGCCTCGCCATCGGACGCGGCGGTATGAACATCAAGCTCGCGTCAATGCTCACCGAGTATACCATCGACGTATTCCGTGAGGTAAGCGAAGAGGAGGCTGACGAGGACATCTACCTCGACGAGTTCTCTGACGAGATAGACCAGTGGGTTATCGATGCCATCAAGGGCATCGGACTGGACACCGCCAAGGCAGTGCTCGGAGCTCCCCGCGACATGCTCGTTGAGAAAGCCGACCTCGAGGAAGAGACCGTCGACAACGTGCTCAAGGTGCTGCGCGCCGAGTTCGAATAAGAATCGGCACAGCAAGATAAGGGAGTCTCAAAAACCAAGCAGTTTTTTGAAGCTCCCTTAGCGGGTATCATAAGGAGACGTGCGGAAGCCGCCTCCCTACACTAACAGATAATTAATATTAAAGCAAAAGAAAAGACGTTTAGAAGTAACGCCAGCCACGGAATGCGGCAGGCAAGAATAGACAGACGTTTTACTCTTTTACTTCTTTACTCTTTTACTTTTAAAACGACAAAACATGAGCATCAGGTTAAACAAAGCATTACGAGAGTTGAACATCGGACTCCAGACGGCAGTGGAGTTCCTCGAAAAGAGAAGCGAACTGGGAGAAGTGAAGGCTGAGCCGAGCTTCAAGCTGACCGACGCACAGTACGACGCACTGGTCGGAGCGTTCCAGCAGGACAAGGAGGTGCGCAATCAGGCCGAGAAGCTCTTGCAGAAGAAGCCGAAGGAGAAGAAAGGCAAGGACGAAAGCCGTGCCGAGAAGAGTCACTCTTCGTCCACCCCGCAGCAATACAAGCCGCTGGGAAAGATCGACCTTGACAGCATAGGACGCAAACCAGCCGCACAGAAATCATCCCCCAAGACCGACAAGCCTGAGACTCACGCCAAGCCTCAGGCAAAGACTGCTGCCGTCAGTCAGAAGCCGTCGGAAGGCGACAGAAAGAAAGAAGCACCGGTGCAGGGCGCCTCAGCTCCTGCTGCCACAACTACAGCTAAAGAGAAAGCTGAAAACATACAAAATCAAAAGCCCGTGGTTCAGAAACAAGAGAACAAACAAGAAAACAAAGAGCCGAAGTCTGTAAACAATGCAGCGGCCGCCGAAGCAGCTACGACGCAGCCGGCAGACAACCAGAAGTCGGAAACCACGCTCTTCACCACCAAGAGCGAAAAGAAGATTATCAACACTCCGAAGGTGAACATCCTCGGAAAGATTGACCTCTCTACGCTCAACCAGAGCACCCGACCCAAGAAGAAATCGAAGGAAGAGAAGCGCAAGGAGCGCGAGAACAAGGCGCAGCAGCAGCGCGGCGGAAACGGAGCCGACAACAAGAAGAAGCGCGAACGCATCAACAAGGTGCGCGTGGACATCAACGCTGCATCCAACCAGCCCGGAGCAAACCAGGGCGGAAAGAATACCAACGCCGGAGGTAACGGCGGCGGAAGCGGAAAGAACAAGAAGAAGAACCGTAACCGCGGTCAGCAGAAGCCGGCTGAGGTAAGCGAAGAGGACGTAGCACGTCAGGTGAAGGAGACGCTCGCACGCCTTACCAACAAGCAGAGCCAGAACAAGAAGGGCGCAAAGTATCGTAAGGAGAAGCGTGAGGCTGCTCAGGAGAAGATGAATGAGGAGCGTCGCGAGGAGAAGAAGGAGAGCAAGACACTGAAGCTCACCGAGTTCGTAACAGTATCCGAGCTCGCTACGATGATGAACGTGTCTGTCAACCAGGTTATCGGCACACTTATGAGTGTCGGCATCATGGTGTCAATCAACCAGCGCCTCGACGCCGAGACCATCAACCTCGTGGCTGAGGAGTTCGGCTTCAAGACAGAATACGTCAGCGCAGAAGTGCAGGAAGCCATCACAGAGGTGGAGGACGACGAGAACGACCTCGTGCCGCGTGCACCGATCGTTACCGTAATGGGACACGTCGACCATGGTAAGACATCACTCCTCGACTATATCCGCAAGACCAACGTCATCGCCGGTGAGGCGGGCGGCATCACACAGCACATCGGTGCCTACAACGTACAGCTGGAGGACGGACGCAAGATTACGTTCCTTGATACTCCGGGTCATGAGGCGTTCACCGCCATGCGTGCCCGCGGTGCTCAGGTTACGGATATCGCCATCATCATCATCGCTGCCGACGACGCCGTGATGCCCACCACCAAGGAGGCCATCGCACACGCCCAGGCTGCCAACGTACCGATGGTGTTCGCCATCAACAAGATAGACAAGCCGGGAGCCAATCCCGACCGTGTACGCGAGGAACTCGCCGGCATGAACCTCCTCGTGGAGGAATGGGGCGGCAAGTATCAGTGTCAGGAGATCAGCGCCAAGAAGGGCGTGGGCATCAGCGAGCTGCTTGAGAAGGTATTGCTCGAGGCTGAAATGCTCGACCTCAAGGCCAACCCCAACCGCAAGGCTACGGGATCAATCATCGAGTCGTCACTCGACAAGGGTCGCGGCTACGTATCTACGGTGCTCGTAAGCAACGGTACGCTGCGCGTAGGCGACAACCTTATCGCCGGAACATCATGGGGCCGTATCAAGGCCATGTTCAACGAGCGTAACCAGCGCATCGAGAGCGCAAAACCAGCAGAGCCTGCCATCATCCTCGGCCTTAACGGAGCGCCGACCGCCGGCGACTCGTTCCACGTGCTCGAGACCGAGCAGGAGGCACGCGACATCGCCAACAAGCGTCTGCAGCTCCAGCGCGAGCAGGGTCTGCGTACCCAGAAGCGTCTTACGCTGTCTGACATCTCACACCGTATCGCTCTCGGATCGTTCAAGGAGCTTAACATCATCGTCAAGGGTGACACCGACGGTAGTATCGAAGCTCTCTCCGATTCGTTCATCAAGATGTCTACGGAGAAGATCAAGGTGGACGTCATCTACAAGGCAGTGGGTCAGATCTCGGAGAGCGACGTAACGCTCGCCGACGCTTCCGACGCCATCATCGTGGGCTTCCAGGTTCGTCCTTCGGCTGCCGCACGCAAGTTGGCTGAGCAGGAAGGCGTGGAAATCAACACTTACTCTGTCATCTACGACGCCATCGACGACGTCAAGTCAGCGATGATCGGTATGCTCGACAAGGTGAAGAAGGAAGTGATTACCGGTCAGGTGGAGGTACGCGAGGTCTACAAGATCTCGAAGGTCGGCACTGTTGCCGGTGCGTACGTCACCGAGGGCAAGGTTCACCGTTCGGACAAGGCTCGTGTGGTTCGCGACGGTATCGTCGTTCACACAGCGGAGATTGCAGCCCTGAAGCGTTACAAGGACGACGTGAAGGAGGTGGCCGCCAACTTCGAGTGTGGTATATCTCTCGTCAACTTCAACGACATCCAGCAGGGTGATATCCTCGAGACCTTTACCGAGATTGAGGTGAAGCAGACTCTCTAAGAGACAAAGAAATCATCAAAAATAAAGAAGGCTTTAATGCCGGTCAAGCGAGAACAGAATCTCAAAGGGCCAGCATTAAAGCCTTTTTTGTTAGGGCAGCCTACGACAAGATTACCATAAAAACGAGATATCTCCTTTGTCAGCTCAAAAAGTTCTTGTATATTTGTGGGTGCTTTAAATTATCCGACATGAAGAAGAAAGAATCTCCCAATCATCTGCTGCCCCATTACTATACCGACCTCATAGAAGCTGGCTGCGACGAGGCTGGACGAGGCTGTCTGGCTGGCAGCGTGTATGCTGCCGCTGTCATTCTTCCACCCGACTATGACAATCCTGCCCTTAACGACTCGAAGAAGCTCAGCGAGAAGCGCCGACGCGAGTTGCGCGACCAGATTGTACGTGACGCCGTGGCTTGGGCTGTCGGCATCGTCACGCCGGAGGAGATAGACCGCATAAATATCCTCAATGCGAGTTTCCTTGCCATGCACCGAGCACTCGACCAGCTAAAAGTGCGTCCGCAAGCCATCATCGTGGACGGCAACCGGTTTACGCCTTACCAAGACCTCCCCTACACCACCATCGTAAAGGGTGACGGCAAGTATCAGTCTATCGCCGCTGCAAGCATCCTCGCCAAGACCTTCCGCGACGAATATATGGACAGCATAGCGGAGGAATGGCCCTTCTATGACTGGAAACGAAACAAGGGATATCCCACACGCGCCCACCGTGAAGGCATACAGAAGCACGGCACGTCGCCCTACCACCGCATGAGCTATAACCTCCTCGGCAGCACCCAACTGGAAATGAAGTTCGAGGACTGACCCACACCAACCCTACCCACCACTAACAAAACCTCCCCACTAACCTTACATTATTATATTATGCGAATGGACAAATATGGCCGTGAGCTGGACCTAATACTCCTGCTCACGGACAATGCCAATTATACTACCCAACAGCTGGCTGACCGTCTTGGCATCACAAGACGCAACGTATATTATTACCTCGATTATCTTCGCGACTGCGGTTTCCATCTCATCAAGAGCGGCACGTGCTACCGTCTCGACCGCTCGTCATCGTTCTTCCGCCGACTGCACGAGAACATTGCGCTCTCGGAAGCGGAGGCTGACTATATATGCCGTAAACTGGACTTCACGGACAGCAAGGACTATACGGCGCAGTCGGTGAGGCAGAAGCTGACGCGCACATTCAATCTCCCCAACCCCACCAACCCAGACCTTGAGCGACGCGTGAACGCCAGCATAACGAAGCTGAAGGAGGCGATGGCAACACATCAGATGGTGATGCTCCACGACTATTCGTCGCCACACAGCCACACCGTCTCTGACCGCATCGTCGAGCCGTACCTCTTCATGAACGACTGTCGCGACATCCGCTGCCACGAAATCCGCTCACACATAAACAAGACGTTCAAGCTATCGAGGACGGGATGGGTGGAGATACTGGATGTGCCGTGGGCTTTCGAGGACCGCCACAAAGAGATTTACACCGACATCTTCATGTTCTCCGGAGAGACGCGCCACCGCATCGACCTCCGTCTGGGTCAGCTCTCGCACAATCTCCTGGTGGAGGAATATCCGCAGTCGGAGAACTGCATCTCCAGCGACGGTGAAGACAAGTGGCTCTTCTCCGCGGACGTAGTGTCGTTCCTCGGCATAGGTCGCTTCGTCATCGGACTCTACGACGACATCGAGATATTGGGCTGCGAGGAATTTAAGGAGTATGTGAGGGATAAGATAAAAGGAATGTTGGCAAGAAAGGAGATTTGCTGAGACCTCAGATACAGATAAATTCCTGTTTATCGGTGAAATTATAAATGAGCAAACAGTGCAAACATAGGAGGCTATGGCGTCTCGCCATAGCCACGCACCCACGAACACGAACAGATGAAGTAATAGCTGATTGAGCCTTTGCTATGGGAGGCTGCGAGGCTATGGCGTCTCGCCATAGCCTCCTAGGCAACAGCCAGAAACGAATAAAGCCCCGCAAGCTGTTGCTTGCGAGGCTTACTCTTTAGCGCTTCAAGATGGACTTGAACCAACGACCCCCTGATTAACAGTCAGGTGCTCTAACCAACTGAGCTATTGAAGCGTTTGTTATGTTTTGCAATCTGCATCCGCTTGCCTTTCGCCTTGATGGCGCTTCAAGATGGACTTGAACCAACGACCCCCTGATTAACAGTCAGGTGCTCTAACCAACTGAGCTATTGAAGCATTCTTGGCAGCTAAGCAATTCTTGTTGCTTGATTGCGGATGCAAAGGTATGAAGAAATTTTTAATCTCAAAAACTTTTGCAACTTTTTTTTCAACTTTTCTCTTCTTTTTATTCACATTTGTGCCCAAAGCGACCAAAATAATAGAAAAAAAACAGGTTTTTATGGACGAATACTAACCGAAAGTAGTACTTTTGCATTAATATAGCAACTTACACATATATATTAACAGATACATTATACTTAACACATACATCATGCGCAAAATTCTTATTATCGCCCTGACGCTCCTCTCGCTGTCGATGACGGCGCAAAACAGCAGTGACCATAATTTCAAGGTGGCTAAGAACCTTGAGATTTTCAATGCAGCATACAAGAATCTGGACCTGCTTTACGTGGACTCGATTGACGCTGACGAGGTGGTGGGCACAGCCATCCGCTCCATGCTCCACTCGCTCGACCCCTACACGGAGTATTATCCGGAGGACAAGGCGGGCGAGTATAAGCAGATGCTCACGGGCAAGTATGCCGGCATCGGTGCCGTGATAAGCTACAGCTTCACACGCAAGCAGGTGGTAATCAACGAGCCTTACCAGGGTATGCCTGCCGCCAAGGCGGGACTGCGCAAGGGCGACATCATCCTCAGCATCGACGGTGAATCGATGGAAGGCAAGATGACGCCGTACGTCTCTGACCACCTTAGAGGCGACGCCGGCACAACGATGGTGCTGAAGGTATTGCGTCCATCCACGGGCAAGAAGATGACGCTGAAGATTCAGCGCGAGGCTATACAGCTGCCTTACCTCCCCTACTACGGCGTGCAGAAGGACGGCGTGGGATATATCAACTACAACCAGTTTGTGGAAGGTAGCGCCAAGGACGTGCGTCGCGCCGTGCTCGACATGAAGAACAACGGCATGACTTCGCTCGTTCTGGATCTCCGTGGCAACGGCGGCGGATCGGTAAGCGAAGCCATCCAGATTCTGAACATGTTCCTCCCGAAGGGCAAGCATCTGCTCAGTATGAAGGGAAAAGTGAAGAACGCCAACAGCGAATACAAGACTACGGCTGAACCTATCGACACGGTTATGCCCATCGTGGTGCTCGTAAACGAGGGCACGGCGAGCGCCAGCGAGATTACGAGCGGTGCGCTGCAGGACCTCGACCGCGCCGTGGTGATGGGAACAAGAACGTACGGAAAGGGACTGGTGCAGGTGCCCAACGTGCCTCTGCCCTACGCAGGCAAGCTGAAGCTGACCACAGCAAAATACTATATCCCTTCGGGACGTTGCATCCAGGCACGCAAATACAAGCACACGGACAACGGATACGTGGCGCAGGAAGTGGCAGACTCGCTTACGCATGAATTCCGCACGGCATGCGGACGCATCGTTCGCGACGGCGGTGGCATCAAGCCCGACGTGGAAGTAAAGGCTGACTCGCTGCCCAACATCGCTTACTATCTGGAGCGTGCAGACACCACTGACGTGATGCTCAATTACGAAATAGACTATATGGCATCACATCCTACCGTGGCAAAGCCCGCCGACTTCGAGGTTTCGGAAGCAGACTACGAGGCATTCAAGCAGGCTGTGCTGAAGAGCGGATTCACGTACGACCAGATCAGCGAGAAGTATCTCAAGGACCTGGAGGACCTTGCACGCTTCGAAGGATATTACAATGACGCCAAGGACGAGTTTGAAGCGCTGAAGAAGAAGCTGAAGCACAACATAGAGAAAGACCTCGACTATGCCTACAACAAGAAGAAGCTGAAGGAGATATTAGCCGCGGACATCATGGCAGCATACTACTTTGAGGGTGGCATGATAGAGAATTCGCTGCGCTATGACAATCAGTACGCAGAGGCTGTGAAGCTGCTCACCGACAAGGAGCGTTACGAAAAGCTGCTCCAGCCCACTTCCGAAGAGGAGAAGACAGCAGCAGACAGCAAGAAGGACAGCAAGAAGGCAGCTGACAAGAAAACCACAGACAAAAACAAAGGAAAGTCAAAGAACAAGAAGAAGTAAGAACGACGGCATTAGAAATGGGGCGCAAAGAGCGCTAAACCACAAAAAATCTAAAATGTCTGTCATTTGTTCTTTAATCCCACTGAAAATGACTAACTTTGTCACATATTAAAATTTTTGATGTTATTTTAAACTTTAGATGAACGTAATTACAAAGACAGTATCATTGCCTGATGGCAGAACCATCAGCATTGAGACCGGGAAAGTGGCAAAGCAGACCGACGGAAGTGTTGTACTGCGTATGGGCAACACCGTACTTCTCGCCACTGTTTGTGCCGCAAAAGATGCAGTTCCCGGAACAGATTTCATGCCTTTGCAGGTGGACTACAAAGAGCAGTATTCAGCAGCAGGTCGCTTCCCTGGCGGCTTCACAAAGCGTGAGGGCAAGTCAGGCGACAACGAGATTCTCACATCTCGCCTCGTAGACCGTGTGCTCCGTCCGCTCTTCCCCTCTAACTATCACGCAGAGGTATACGTGCAGATTATGCTCCTCAGCGCCGACGGCGTTGACCAGCCTGATGCTCTCGCAGGATTCGCAGCTTCAGCCGCTATGGCTTGTTCAGATATCCCCTTCGAATGCCCCATCTCTGAGGTGCGCGTAGCTCGCATCAACGGAGAATATGTTATCAACCCTACCTTCGAGCAGATGAAGGAGGCAGATATGGACATCATGGTTGGTGCTTCTGCCGAGAACATCATGATGGTGGAAGGCGAGATGAAGGAAGTTTCGGAGCAGGACATGATTGGTGCATTGAAGGCCGCTATGGCTGCCATCAAGCCGATGTGCGAACTCCAGACTGAGCTTTCTAAGGAACTCGGCACTGACGTTAAGCGTGAGTACTGCCACGAGGTTAACGACGAGGAGCTGCGCGAGCAGATTCGTAAGGAGACCTACGACAAGTGCTATGCTATCGCAGAGGCTGGCGACCATGACAAGAAGTCGCGCGAGGAAGCTTTCGACAAGATTCTCTCTGACTTCCAGGAGGCTTACGATGCTGCTCACACAGAGCTTACTCCCGAGGAGCTTGACGAAAAGCACGCAGAGATGGTTCGCTACTACGCTGACGTTATGCGCGACTCAATGCGTCGTTGCATCCTCGACGAGGGCAAGCGTCTCGACGGTCGTAAGACCACTGACATCCGTCCTATCTGGTGCGAGGTTTCGCCGCTGCCTATGCCTCACGGAAGCTCAATCTTCACACGTGGCGAGACACAGAGCCTCTCTACATGTACTCTCGGTACCAAGATGGACGAAAAACTCGTTGACGACGTGCTCGAGAAGGGCTACCAGCGCTTCCTCCTCCACTATAACTTCCCGCCGTTCTGTACTGGCGAGGCTAAGGCTCAGCGCGGTGTAGGCCGTCGTGAGATTGGTCACGGCCACTTGGCATGGCGCGGTCTGAAGGGTCAGATTCCTGAAGACTTCCCCTATACAGTACGTCTCGTAAGCCAGATTCTCGAGTCGAACGGTTCTTCATCAATGGCTACTGTATGTGCCGGCACTCTCGCCCTCATGGACGCAGGTGTTCCGATGAAGGCTCCCGTATCAGGTATCGCAATGGGTCTGATCAAGAACCCGGGCGAGGAGAAGTACGCAGTGCTTAGCGATATCCTCGGCGACGAGGACCACCTTGGCGATATGGACTTCAAGACCACTGGTACACGCAAGGGTCTTACAGCCACACAGATGGATATCAAGTGCGACGGTCTGAGCTTCGAGATTCTCGAGAAGGCCCTTATGCAGGCCAAGGCAGGTCGTGAGCACATCCTCAACTGCATGATGGAGACAATCTCTGAGCCGCGTGCCGAGATGAAGCCGCAGGTACCGCGCATCATCCAGATTGAGATACCGAAGGAGTTTATCGGTGCCGTTATCGGCCCTGGTGGCAAGATCATCCAGCAGATGCAGGAAGATACCGGCGCTACCATCACCATCGACGAGGCAGACGGCGTAGGCAAGGTGCAGGTTTCTGCTCCTAACAAGGACGCCATCGACGCTGCTCTCGGCAAGATCAAGGCCATCGTTGCCATCCCTGAGGTTGGCGAGGTTTACGAGGGTACTGTTCGCTCTATCATGCCTTACGGCTGCTTCGTAGAGATCATGCCGGGCAAGGACGGACTGCTCCACATCTCAGAGATCGACTGGAAGCGTCTCGAGACCGTTGAGGAGGCTGGCATCAAGGAAGGCGACAAGATCAAGGTAAAGCTCATGGAGATTGATCCGAAGACCGGTAAGTATAAGCTCTCTCACCGCATCCTCCTCCCGAAACCGGAGGGATACGTAGAGCGTGAGCGCCGCCCCCGTGGTGAGCGCGGAGAGCGTCGTCCCCGTGGCGAGCGCGGTGACCGCCGTGACGGACGCCGCGAAAACCGTGAGCGTCACGAGCCGAAGGACTTCAACGACTCACTCGACCACAACGGTGACATCTAATCAAAAGGAAACTGAAAGTAAATCAGTATATAATTAAAAGAATCCCTGCATCAGCAGTTTCGTCCAAGAACTGCGATGCAGGGATTTTTTGTATTCGGAAGTATTAAAAAGAACAATACAGGGATTCTTTGCGTTCAGAATATTTTTTATAACTTTGCATTGCTAATTAAACAAACAGCTAAAACCTAAGATAGTTTTTAAGAAAATACAAACATAACATTACTTATACACACTATTAATCATGAAGAAAATCTTTACTCTTCTTTCATTGCTCGTCTTAACACTAACGGCAATGGCAACCACATTCACCGGCCACCGCATCGTGACCGTGGGTTATCTCGAACCCTCTGAGATGGACAACACCACCATCACCGTGACCGACAAGGGCAACGGCAAGTATGACGTGGTGTTCAACAACATCATCAACAAAGACGGCAGTTATGAGGACAACTACGGTACGTTCACTTTCACTGACCTTGACGGCGTAACAGCCAACGGTATCACCACCATTGAGGGCAAGCTTCTCACCGGTGCGGTTACGTCATCTGGCATGGGCATCTCATCTATCGGCGTGACAGACGTGTTCGTAAAGATGAACGACGAGAAGGCTTACGCCACTATGGACGGTCTCATCACGATGTTCTCACGCGACACACAGCTTAAGGTGGAGTTCGGCGAGGACGACTTCCCCGCTGCTTCCACAGATAAGGTGGTAGGCGAAGACGGATATCAGCCAGCCGGAAATGCTTTCGATTGGGACTTCGACATCGACCATTATGCAGAGAAGTTCGTAGCAGTGGTTGACCTTTCCACTTGCGCCGCTGACGCTGAGAACGAGAACGTGGCTTCCATCGGCACCGACATCAACGCCTGGTTCTCTAACGTAGCCAACGCCGGAAACATCCACATCTATTACACTCCCGCAACAAAGACTCTCACTTGCTGGTATATCTCATCCAACGCCTCATACGGAGCATGGAAGTATTCTAAGGAATTGACCGACATTGAGGGCGAGATAAACATCGACTTCTCTTACCAGTACGGTCTGCGCATCAACGGTCAGCAGGTGTTCGACGCAGGTCAGCTCATCAAGCTCTACTATCATAACACACTCCACTTCGGTAGCCAGGAGGGTACGGTACGCAGCAACGCTACATATAAGTCAGCCCGCGTGGTGAAGACTGCCTTCGAAGCAACCGACGCAACAGAGTATACAGCCCCGGCTAAGATGCTCCTTGACGGCAAGTACAGCCGCTTTGACGCTGCTCAGGTCAGCCTCCAAGCCACCGACTACGACGTTTACACCATCATCCTCAAGGATCTCTCGCACAACGGCAAGTATCTCGGTAGCCTCAAGTTCACAAACATCAAGGGCTACCTTGCAGAAGGTTCAGGCGACAACTCAAGCAGCTTCATCGTCATCAACGACACCACAGCCAACGCTGTTCTTGAGACAGCAGGCGAGTTGGCAAGCTCACTCGGACTCACTAAGGGTCAGGAAATCCGCGCAAGCATCAAGGATCTCTACGGTCAGACCACATTCCTTGCTGGCGACTTCACAATGCAGCTCGGCGACAAGGAGGCAGTATATTCATATTTCGTGGACACACCTGCCGTAAACGAATACACAAATACGCTCACCACAACATTCAGCTCGGAGGAGCAGAGCTATAATGACAAGGGGATGACTGTCACCAACTACGGTGACGGATTCGCCGATATCATGATAAGCAACGTACAGTTCAAGACCACCGGCGACGCCAATATGGGTAATCTTATCATCAAGGAAGTGCCCTATACAAAGCAGGGTGGCGACATCGTCATTGACGCTAACGGCTTGGAGGCAACCTTCGAGAATTCGCCTTCTACAGCTATGACAATACTCGAAAACGTAAGCCTCAAGGGTACTATCGCCGGTGAAGAGCTTTACTTCGAGATTAACGGTATGGCTTTGAGCGACATGCCCGTAAGCCTTGTCTTCGGCAAGCCCATCACACCGGCTGTGGTCTACACGGGTACTATGAAGGTTACCAGCGGCGAGGACTACAAGGAGATTGAGTCAGCAACCATCACAGTACGTCCTAACGGCGACAACAAGTACACATTCTGCGTGCCTAACATCGGCGGCGAGGATGCCATAACATTCGTGGCTGACGGCGAGACCGACGAAAACGGCGTTACAACATACAGCGCTGAGAAGGCAGAATATGCTATGCAGCAGAGCGAATGGGAAGGCTACATCACTTACGTGACACTGACCAGAGCAAAGAGCCAGGGCGACAAGTTCTACGGACGCTTCTTCTTCGACCTCGGCGGCTACGCAGAGAGCTATCCTTCTTACGGCATAACCGTAGTGTTCGGCGAGAAGTTCACTCCCACCGGCATCGAAACAGCAACTGACGACACCACCATCACCGACATCTACAGCGCTGACGGCGTACGCCAGAGCCAGCTGCAGAAGGGTCTGAACATCGTGCGTCAGGCTAACGGCAAGACCACAAAGATAATCATCAAGTAAAGACAACAGCCTTTAATCAGCAACTGACAATCCGTCAGTAACACATAAGAGAAATCCCTGCATCAGCAGTTTCGTCCAAGAACTGCGATGCAGGGATTTTTTATTATATAAGAATTACATTAATACAACAATCCGAAAGCCCATAACGGTATCACATTGGCGTACCCAGCCTCTATATCGTCCTTTACCACATAGCCATTCTCCACCTCCGCAATCTGCTTCTGTCCTTTCTTGCGTCCACCGATTTCGAAAGTCATGCCATCCACAAGGAAGTCAGAAACGGGCGAGCACATCACGTCACCCACCACTCGCATCTGATTCATAAAGAACGTCTCTCGCACATTACCGATATCTGCACGTTTGGGAGCAAGCACATAAATAAGATTGGTATTGTCCAGATAAACCTTCTCTATCTTGCCCAGACCGCGGATTCCACCCACAGCATCACGCAACTGCGCTATCATACCAGCCCGTTCCATATACATCAGATAGTCCTGTATATAATTACGGCTTATCCCAGTCACATCTGCAATTTTCTGCATCACGGGTTTGAACGGTACACTCTCAGCCACCACCATAAGCAACTGTTTCAGTTTTCTTCCTACCGAGACATTCGCATTCAGATACATAGGAATGTCGCTCTCCATCGTCTGCGCCACTACCTGCGCCAACTCAATGTCGAATGCCACATCCTTACCGAACGGATAATAGCCCCGTCGCAGATAGTCGTTAAACAAAGGAAGCGGATGCTCCAGTCCCGGTATTGCATAATCATGTCGCAAAAGATCTGCCATACTGACCACATCCATCTTTATGCCATGAAACAGGTGAAGGTATTCCCTAAACGAGAGGCCCTGCATCTCATATATGGGAATACGCCTACTAAGGTCAGCCATACCTTTGGTAATATCAAGAATGGACGATCCGGATATCACCAACTGCAAGTCTGAATAACTGTCAAATATCTGTTTTACCTCTGCCGACCACCCATCATACTTATGTATTTCGTCTATAAAAAGATGCTTACCACCCATTTTATAAAAGCTATCAGCCAAATCTATAAGAGTGTGCGACGCAAAATATAACTGGTCTGCCGACACATAAAGCGTGTCAGTTACGTTTAGATTCTGCTTGATATACTGTAAAAGCATGGTGGACTTACCCACGCCACGCGGACCTACCAATCCAAACGCACGTCCTTCCCAACCTATTTCATTGTATTTATACCTTATCAAGTCGGTTGGTACTTCACGATGTTTACGTCTGAAATATTCAAATAACTGTTCCATATTGTCTGTTTTTGCAAATATAGCTATTTTGCATCAAACCGATGCAGAAATCGGCAAAAACTGCATCAGATTCGTGCAATTTTCCTTAGAATCTGCACAAATCTGATGCAGTTTCCCTTTCCCTCTATGAAAGATTAGTAATTAAGAAGCCGTTATTCGTTGTTGTTTATTAACAAACAAATATGGTGATTGAAGTGTTGAGCACAAAGCCCCTATCGCAACAACATCACTGCGTGCCTTGGTAAAGAGCACAAAAAAAGCCGTAACATCTCCATTCGAGTGGTTACGGCAATACTATTCCAGCATACTCGGTAGCGAGGTGACTATGCGTCAGACCCTACGCTATCTGCATGCCCAGGTGGCATTCGTCATGGCAGCATTCTTCACGTACGATTCATTGCTCGTACATGCAGCTGTCTTTGTATGGTTCATTGTGACGCTTGTTATAGCAGCGCCTCACCATTCTCCGGACGATGAGTTATCTGACGCTCAAGGTAAGTGATGAGTCCCCAGCGCACGCTACGCAGTCCGAACTGCTCTGTATGGATGTCGTCGGGAGCCACCCACATGCACTCGGCGGCATCGTCAGATGCCTTCATCACGGTCTCGTCCTCCACCTCGCAGGTAAAGAACATGTCGAGAGTGTGGATGTCCATACCGCTGTAACGATAGACATTGGGGAGTGAGAAGAGATAGTTCACATCCTTTACCACAAGTCCAGTCTCCTCAAGAACCTCACGTCGCACTCCTTCCTCGGCTGTCTCGCCCGGCATGGCGAAGCCTCCAGGCAGGTCAAGCATGCCCTTTGCCGGCTCGTTCTTGCGGCGTTCTACGAGCAGTTCGCCCTTGGCGTTCTTGATGATAGCCACGTTGGCTGAACTTGCGTTCATGAAATACTCGAAACCACAGTTCTCACACTTCTTGCTTGTAGCTCCAGACTCTACAAAATGATGACTGCCACACTTCGGGCAGTACTCGAATTTCTCTAACGGATGCATCTGTATAATTATTATTGAAACAATCTTTTCACATTAATCTTTCTTTCCTTTGCTCTTTTTAGAACGACTCGAGCCAAGCCTTCAGGTCGAGGAGCATCTCCACATGATACTTGAATGACGGCATCATTCCCCAACCGTGTCCTCCCGAAGGATAGACAAATAGCGAGCCATGCACGTCATGACGATAAAGCTCCGAATAATAGTTGACGCCGTTCATCGGCTCCACCACACGGTCATCATCAGAAAGCAGAATGCAAGCCGGCGGCGTTACGCGTGTAACCTGCAAGTCTGAGCAATACTTCTGTTCCTCTTTCTTATGCGCATTTTTTCCAAGAAGGTTTTCGCGCGAACCTTGATGACAATATCCCTCCAGCATTGTTATTACCGGATAGAAAAGTATCTGGAAGTTCGGTCTTGCGTCCGGCTTCGCCTGTGTCGCTATGGTAGAAGCCAAGTGTCCGCCGGCAGAGAATCCCATTATTCCCAAATCGTCCGCATCAATATGCCATTGCTTAGCGTTACGGCGTACCGTGCGTATGGCTTCCTCAGCGTCGCTGACGGGCACTTTAGGATTGCCGTCCGGCATACGGTACTGCAATACGATGGCAGCGATGCCCATATTATTGAAGAACGGCGCCCAGTCATAGCCCTCATGCTGCATGGCAAGGTGCTCATAACCGCCACCCGGACAAATCACAACAGCCCTTCCCGTAGCCTTCTTGCTGTCCGGAAGGAAAACATGTATGCGTGCCGTATCGGCATGTGCGTTCTTATAAGGAGCCTTAGCCTGCCAGATGTCCATCGAGAAGTGGCGCTGCGCGAGAGCCGGAACCACTGCAAGGACCATCAACAGTAAGGCGAAAAGGGTTTTCAGGTTCTTCTTCATTATTATTTCTTGTTTATTGTTTTTACATTCTACGATTTCGTAGAATAATTGAAATCCTCAATCATTATTCTTAGAACATCTGGCTAACTCGCTTGATGCCTGCCACGAGAGTGTCTATTTCGTCCTTTGTATTGTATAGGGCGAAGGAGGCACGTACTACGCCGGGGACACCGAAGCGGTCCATTACGGGCTGGGCGCAGTGGTGACCGGTGCGGACGGCGATGCCGAGACGGTCGAGAAGCGTACCCATGTCGAGATGGTGGATGTTGCCTACGAGGAAGGATACTACGGCGTCCTTGCCTTCGGTGGTGCCGAAGAAGCGCATGTCGGGAATCTCTGCCATGCGGTTCATGCAGTATTCCGTAAGCTCATGTTCGTGACGGGCGATGTTGTCCAAGCCGAGAGCAGTGACGTAGTCGAGCGCTACGGCGAGTCCGTGCGTTGCCACGTAGTCCGGCGTGCCAGCCTCAAACTTGAACGGCAGCTTCTCAAAGGTGGTCTTCTCGAAGCTCACGCTCTCTATCATCTCGCCTCCACCCTGGTAAGGCGGCATGCGATCAAGCCATTCCTCCTTGCCGTAAAGCACTCCGATGCCGGTCGGACCGTATATCTTGTGACCTGAGAAAGCGAAGAAGTCGCAGTCCATAGCCTGCACGTCCACAGCGAAGTGGGGCGTAGACTGTGCTCCGTCTATGAGGACGGGTACGCCATGGTCATGGGCAATGCGGACGATGTCGTTGACGGGATTTACCGTTCCGAGCGTATTGCTGACGTGGGCAACGCTGACGATGCGCGTCTTTTCAGAGAAGAGCTTCTCGTAAGCCTCCATGTCCAGCTTGCCGCTGTCGTCCATCGGGATTACCTTCAGAGCGATGCCGCGCTTTGCAGCCTGAAGCTGCCAGGGCACGATGTTGCTGTGGTGCTCCATCGCAGAGATGATTACCTCGTCGCCTTCACCCATGAAAGCCTCGCAGAACGACGACACCACCAGATTGATGCTCTCCGTCGTACCGCGTGTGAAGATTATCTCTTCCGTCTTGGGCGCGTTGATGAAGCGGCGCACCGTCTCGCGTGCTGCCTCATGAAGGTCGGTGGCACGCTGCGAGAGATAGTGCACGCCACGATGCACGTTGGCATTGGCGTTGAGATATTCGTCGCGCATGGCATCGAGCACGCAGAGCGGTTTCTGCGTGGTGGCGGCGTTGTCGAGATAGACAAGCGGACGGTCGTATACGGTGCGCGAGAGAATCGGGAAGTCGGCGCGGACTTTATTTATATCGTACATTTGCGTATTAGTTATTTATTTGCAGAGCTTGCAACCCTCACACTTTGTCAGTTCGCCGCGGAAGCGCTTCTCCACGAGATGATGGAGGCGGTCGCGCAGCGGCTCAAGGGTGATCTTGTCTATCACCTCTCCGATGAAGGCAAACTCAAGCAGGAGCTTTGCCTCCTTCTCGCTGATGCCACGCTGACGCATGTAGAAGAGAGCGGCGTCATTGAGCTGACCTACCGTCGATCCGTGCGAGCACTTCACGTCGTCGGCGTAAATCTCGAGCATCGGCTGCGTATACATACGTGCTGTCTTTGTGGCGCAAAGGTTCTGATTGACCTCCTCTGAGACGGTCTTCTGAGCGTCGTGGCGCACAAGCACACGACCCGCGAAAGCGCCCGTAGCCTTATCGTCGAGCACGTACTTATAAAGCTCGTGACTGGTGCAGTGGCTGACCTGATGGTCGATGAGAGTGTTGTTGTCTACGTGCTGTGACTTGTCTGCAATGACGCATCCGTTGCACCAGCACTCGGCACCCTCACCCTTGAGCTGCACGTCGAGGCGGTTGCGTGTTACGCCGTTGTGCAGGGTGATGACATTATGATTGAATCGTGAGTCGCGCTGCTGCTCCACATACACGTTCGACACGCGTGTGTTCTTGTAGTGTGTCTCCTCCATGCAGTAGAGTTCGAGCGAAGCGTTCTGTCCGACATACGCCTCTATCACCTGCGTGGCGAGGAAAGCGTGGTCGTCGGCTGCATGGTCGCAGAAGAGGAACTTGGCGTTGGCGCCCTGCTCCATCACGATGAGCACACGACGATTGACCATGAGGTCTACGTCGGAACGGAGGATGTTGATGATCTGCACCGTTCTGTCCACAACCACATTCTTCTCTACGTGAATGAGCAGACCGTCCTGTGCCAGCATTGTGTTGAGAGCGGTGATGCCGTCCTCATCGGTCTTAGCCAGCTTGGCGTAATGTTCTGCCACAAACTCAGGATGCTCCTTGGCATACTGTGAGAGCGACGTCACGGTAATGCCTTCGGGAAGGTTCTCCTTGGGCTGCAAGGCGGCACGAAACTCGTCGTTGACTATGAAGTAAAGTGAAGTGCTCATGTTCGGCACGTCGCAGCGGAACGCCTTGTACGGGTCGACCGGCACCTGTATGCGGTTGATGTTAAGTCCATAGTCAGGCTCGAAGAGCTTGTCCATGGAGGTGTATTTGTAACGCTCCACCTTTCGTGTCGGGAATCCCAAGCGCTCGAAATCGGCAAACGCTGCGTCGCGCACGGCGTTCATGACGTCGGCGCTGTGAGCGAAGATCTGATTGCGGCACTCGCGGTAGAGGTCGGTATATTGTTTTTCTGAAGCCATTATTCTTCTCCTATTTCTGCCTTAATCCAGTCGTATCCTCTCTGCTCTATCTCCTTTGCCAGCTCCGGTCCGGCGGTCTTTACGATGCGGCCCTTATAGAGAACGTGCACTACGTCGGGCTTTATCATGTCGAGGAGGCGCTCGTAGTGGGTGATTACGATGGCTGAGGTCTCGGCTGTGTGCATCTTGTTCACGCCGTCAGCCACGATGCGCATGGCGTCAACGTCCAGACCTGAGTCGGTCTCGTCGAGGATGGCGAGCTTCGGTTCGAGCATAGCCATCTGGAATATCTCGTTGCGCTTCTTCTCGCCGCCTGAGAATCCCTCGTTTACGGAGCGGCGTGTGAACTTGGAGTCGAGCTCTACAATCTTGCGCTTCTCGTTCATCAGCTTGAGGAACTCGCCAGCCTTCAGCTCGGGCAGTCCCTGATACTTGCGCTTCTCGTTGACAGCAGCCTTGAGGAAGTTGGTCATCGACACGCCCGGTATCTCCACGGGATACTGGAATGAGAGGAACAGACCTTCGTTGGCGCGGTCCTCGGGCTTCATCTCAATGAGGTTCTTGCCGTTAAACCATGCCTCGCCCTCTGTCACCTCATAGAGAGGATTGCCTGTGAGGACGGCGCTGAGCGTTGACTTTCCTGAACCGTTAGGTCCCATGATGGCGTGTATCTCGCCATCCTTGATTGTGAGGTTGATGCCTCGGAGTATTTCCTTGCCAGCAATGGTGGCGTGGAGGTTCTTAACTTCTAACATATCTTGGTTGTTTTTTCTGGGCCTCTTTGGGCTTTATTGGGCCTTACTAAGCCTTTTGGGCCTCTTTAAGCCTTTCTATACTATTTACTAACTACTTGACTATTTTACTAACTACTTGCTATTAATAAGAATTGAGCACCTTGTTCAGGCTCGACTTGCGGCGTTCCTTCTTTGTTTCCGGTTTGGGATCGTCGTCAGGGTCGTATATGCCGAGTGCCATATAGATCATGCGGAAGAGACTGTTGCCGTCTTCTGTAGTGAAGCGGAGGGGGAACGTCGCCTTCACGCCTATCTGAATGTTGTGGCGGTGCATGTCTGAGCGCATGCGGTATGCGGTCTGCTGTCCGCCGTATGTGGTGCTGACATTGGTCTTGCCGTCGATGGCTAACGGGAAGCCGTACTGAAACTCCAACGCTAACGAGGAGAATATGTAGCAGTCGAAGCCTACCGTTGGGGCTACGCTCACACGCGGAGAGCTTATCTCGTAACGTCGCTCGTAGCTGTAGCCTCCTCCCGAACTGCTCATAGTGCCCCTATCGTTGCTCTGACCTACGTTGGTGTAGGTCATGAGGGCGGCGTATGGCTGTATGACGCAAGCCGTGGAGAGCGGATAATAACGTGCGCCGAGCGCTATGTTGTGCATCGTGACGTCAACGTCGCTCCCGTACCATTCCATCGTCTCTGCATTATATCCGCCCACGACGGAGAAATGAGGATTACGAAGATAATACTCCACCATCACATTGCCCTCAGCCGAACCGAACGAGGCTGCCTTGTCAACATACTGACCAGACTGCTCATTGACGGCTGTCGTCGGACAAGAGAGGTTCATGCCGGCGATGACAGCCCAACGGGGTGACGACGGCTCCTCGTCATTGGCGGCTGACAACGTCGCAGCGTTACCTGCAAAGAGCGTTATCGCAGAAAGAAGACCAAGCCTAAAACTCATAAATTCAAAATTCAAAACTCTCATTATCCTACCGTTCCCTCAAGCGACACGCTCAGCAGCTTCTGCGCCTCTACGGCGAACTCCATCGGGAGCTTGTTGAGCACGTCCTTGGCATATCCGTTAACGATAAGTCCGACGGCCTGTTCGGTGGGGATGCCACGCTGGTTGCAGTAGAAGAGCTGGTCTTCGGATATCTTTGAGGTTGTTGCCTCATGCTCCACGACCGCCGTGTCGTTGTGGATGTCCATGTAAGGGAAGGTGTGGGCGCCGCATTCCGAGCCGAGCAGGAGCGAGTCGCACGACGAGTAGTTGCGTGCGTTGTCGGCATTGCTTGTGGCGCGGACGAGTCCGCGATACGAGTTCTGGCTGTGTCCGGCAGAGATACCCTTCGATATGATTGTCGACTTGGTGTTCTTGCCCATGTGTATCATCTTCGTGCCGGTGTCCGCCTCCTGGTAGTTGTTGGTGACAGCAACAGAATAGAACTCAGCCTGCGATCCGTCGCCACGCAGAACGCATGACGGATATTTCCATGTGATGGCTGATCCTGTCTCCACCTGTGTCCACGACAGCTTTGAGTTGACACCGCGCAGGTCGCCGCGCTTTGTGACGAGATTGAGCACACCGCCCTTTCCTTTCTCGTCGCCCGGATACCAGTTCTGCACGGTAGAGTATTTCACCTCTGCGTTGTCCTTTACGACAATCTCCACGATGGCAGCATGCAGCTGGTTCTCGTCGCGCATCGGTGCTGTGCAACCCTCCAGGTAGCTGACGTAAGCGTCGTCGTCGGCAATGATAAGCGTACGCTCAAACTGTCCCGTGTTGCGTGCGTTGATGCGGAAGTAGGAGCTAAGCTCCATCGGGCAGCGCACGCCCTTGGGGATGTATACGAACGAGCCGTCAGAGAAGACGGCGCTGTTAAGGGCAGCGAAGAAATTGTCCTGATAAGGCACCACGCTTCCCAAGTATTCCTTCACGAGGTCGGGATGGTCCTTTATGGCATCGCCGATGGAGCAGAATATCACACCCTTCTCGGCAAGGTGCTGCTTGAAGGTGGTCTTCACGGACACGGAGTCCATGATGGCGTCCACAGCCACACCGCTCAATGCCAGACGCTCCTCCAGGGGAATGCCGAGCTTGTCGAAGGTCTTCATCAGCTCAGGGTCGATCTCCTTCTTCTCTTCAGAGGGCTTCTTCGCCAGCGGGTCAGCGTAATACGAAATGGCTTGATAGTCTATTTCGGGCAAGTGAACGTGTCCCCATGTCGGCTGCTCCATCTTCTGCCAGTGGCGGAACGCCTTGAGGCGGAATTCGAGCATCCATTCCGGCTCTCCCTTCTTGCTGGAGATAAGCCTTACGATGTCCTCGTTGAGTCCTTTCTCTATGATGTCAGTATGCACGTCGGTGGTGAATCCGTACTCGTATTTCTGTTCTGCCACCTGGCGCACAAACGCATTTTTTGTATCTTTATTTTCCATTTTTCTGTTTATTTCGGCGGGGTCAGCCTGAGTGGAACGGACGCAATACGTCCATATTCTTTTCAAAATGCAAATTTACTGATTTTGTAATGATTATGCGAAGGATTTGCATAATTTTAATAAATGAACTTGCTAAAGTTCAGGCAAGTAGATTAAGTGAAGAATTCAAAATTGCAGGCGAAGCTAAGAACAATTCAAAATTCAAAGCTCAAAATTCCTAATCCTTTGGCGGTTCCGCCAAGACAATATTTGCATTCCTAACGCTCAATACTGCGAGTTGAACGCACAACGAAATCTTTGGTGCGAAATTCTCGAGTTTTGAGCGTGCAGCGACAACATCCTTATACACAGTGTGTTATGCGGCTTTCGGACAAAGCGCTATGAAATCAGACTCGCAAACGAGCCGTTTTTTGCTGCAATAGCGCCACTTTTACACTCCAATACTGCCACTATTGTCATGCAATAAAGCCTCTTTCACAGTCTGATAGTGGCACTTTCAGAGTGTAAAAGAGGCTTTATCGTTAAGCACGGGTGCTGTTTGCACGGCAAAGCACCGTAAAAACAGCAATCCGGAACTCCAGAATCAATTTTTATTTTGTAACAGATTTTTACCGTTTGTACGATATTTGCATCCTTGTGTTTTTACTTGTTTTTGTCTAAGCCCTGCCTAACACAGTTACCTCACAGATACGGTGAGACACCCCTAACCAATTATTTATCCTTGTAAATAACATTGTTGGCTCCACTCGTAATCTTCAGAGCCTCAGGATGTTCCTTTATGAACGAGTCGATATGGCGGACGCGCTTGCTCTCAAGGATTTCGTCCACGGCAATGAGGATGCCTGTCTCCTCCACGTCGCCGAAACCGTAGTTGATGGCGGTGCCGAAGAGCTTCATTGTGGGAGAGAGCGACATGTATGCGTTGACGAGCGGCGGGATGTTGTAGCCGAGGGCACGAATCTCGCGATTGAGGATGAGATAGTCCTTCTTGAAGTCGTCCTCGCAGAAGAGCTGGCGCAGCTCCTCCTCAGGTGTCTCAATCTTGAGCGGCTTGAGCGGAATGATAAGGTTGTCCTTATCGTCGAAGTGCTTCTTGAGGAAATACAGAATCATGTCGCGTCCACGGCGGATATATGAAGGATACATCGTCATCTTGCCGAAGAAATACTTGACGTCAGGCTGTATGACGGTGAGCGCTCCGAGACCGTCCCAGAGGTTGTCAAGGGCGAAAAGGCTCTTGGCTCCACGGCGCGTGCTCTGATACTCGAGCGTCACGAAAGAACGTCCGAGCTCCACGGTGTAGGGCATGTAGTCGCGCAGAAACTTGTCTGAGAAATGAAACATGTGACTGGTGGCCAGCAATGGCTGACCGTTCTCGTCTAACTGCCAGTCGGAGCCAAGCAGGTAGCGATAGCCGCCTATTATCTCCTCCGCCTCGGGATTCCACACGATGAGCTGCTTGTAGCAGTTCTCACAGGTGTCATACTCGTCGATGTCCATCGACTTGCCTGTACCGCCGCCCGCCTCGCGGAACGCTATTTCGCGAAGTCGGCCTATCTCGCGCATCACGTTGGGTGCGTTATGGGCTGTGATGATGTAAATCTCGTTATGGCTCTTGTTGGTCATACGAAGCTGGCGCTCTGGTGTCAGCTCACTCTTGAGAATCTCCTTGCTAACGGGTTGGATTATTGGCTCTTCCATTATCTCTCTTATTCTTCTATGTATGTGTGTCTTTCCGGCAGTCTGTATGGCTATGTTCCGGAACGGCAGTTCATTATCTTTATTTGGTGGGGTGTATCGTGTGCGTGTCGGCGTTAAGCTCCGCCTCCGTTGGTCTTGGGCAGGTCGTATACGATGTCCTCCACGTATACCGCCCACTGTGCCGGCGTGCGGCTGCGGTCGAAGGTCTGCCACGGGATGGGCTTGCCGATGTCTATGCGGAAGTGCTTGCCCACGTTCCTGTACATCTCGTCCACGAGGAACAGCATGGCAAGATTGAACGGCAGGAAACGGTCGCTGAACTTGGCGATGCGATAGAAGCGCTTCGAGTTGGTGCCGCTGAAATGAATGGGCACCACATCGCGCTGAAATTCAACGCTCTTCGTTATGAACGTCTTCTTCCACGGGATGTCATGTATTGACGCGTCCTTCTGCTTTCGGCTGTTGAGTCCGGCGGGGAACATCAGCATGTGATTGTCGCTCTTGAATCCCGCCTCCACCATAAGGGGGAAGTTACGTCCGTTGCGTCCCGTCTTGTTGATGCCGATGCATACTGGGGCGAGTCCGGGGAGATTCATCAGCAGGTCGTTGACCAGATAGCGGAAGCGTCCGTCGTAGTGTCGTCCGATGACAGCTCCGAGCGCCACGCCGTCCTGACCGCCAAGCGGATGGTTGGAGACGAAGGTGTAAAGGCGTCCGTCGTCAGCGGCTGGCAGGTTCTCCTTGCCCACAATCTCGATGTCCATCTTCAGGTAGCGCACGCACGCCTCAAGCCATTCCACCCCGCTGAGGTGACGGTTTTCCCATATAAACTTATTGACCTGATCCTGATGGATAAGGCGCTTAAGCCACGACACTAAGAAGCGCGGCACGTAACGCGCGCGGCGCCCCATCTTGTCGGAAAGAATGCGGTCTATGTCGATTGTGTGTTCTGTTATCTCACCCATTATTTTTGCACGTAGATAATTATTTCAGTGCAAAAATAACATATCTTTTTCAGATACACTCACTTTAACACAAGAAATGTGCCTTTTTAATAAAAATGATAATAAAAATTAATTCCATGTGGGCTTTTTTATGTACCTTTACACCCAAATACGCATATATAATGTATAAGGAGATAAAGACTGCTGAAACCTACCACGTGCCCGTACTGCTGGACGAAAGCGTAGGTGGACTGAACATAAAGAAGGGTGGCATATACGTGGACGTCACCTTTGGTGGCGGAGGACACTCACGCGAGATTCTCTCACGGCTGGACCCCACGGCAAGACTATTCAGCTTCGACCAGGACGCGGACGCCGAAAGCAATATCGGCGAGCCGGACGACAGATTTACGTTCGTCAGAAGCAACTTCAGATACCTCAAGAACTGGATGAGATATTACGGCATTGACCATATCGACGGACTGCTCGCCGACCTTGGCGTGTCGTCACATCATTTCGACGATGCAGAACGAGGATTCTCGTTCCGCTTTGACGCGCCCCTTGACATGCGCATGAACAAGCGTGCCGGCAAGACGGCTGCGGACATTCTCAACACTTACGACGAACAACAGTTAGCTGACGTACTCTATATATACGGCGAGCTGAAGAACTCGCGACGCATAGCGGCTGCCGTGGCTAAGGCACGCTGCCAAGCCGAACTGAAGACCACCAACGACCTGCTCAAGGCGGTGGAGCCGCTCTTCAGACGCGAACGCGAGAAGAAGGACATGGCCAAGATGTTCCAGGCGCTCCGAATAGAGGTGAACCACGAGATGGACGCTCTCAAGGAGATGCTGCATGCAGCTACCGAACTGCTCGCCGAGGGCGGCAGACTGTCCGTCATAACCTACCACTCGCTGGAGGACCGCATCGTGAAGAACGTCATGAAGGCCGGCAACCCGGAAGGAAAGGTGGTGCAGGACTTCTTCGGACGTGTGGAGACGCCCTTCAAGCTGGTAAACAACAAGGTGATCCTGCCTTCCGACGACGAACAGCAGCGCAATCCGCGCAGCCGAAGCGCAAAGCTCCGCATAGCGGAAAAGAAATAAGACGAAAGGCATACTAAACCAACAATACACGACAAGCACAAGTATGAGACCCCAGGACGACAATGAAATAAAAGACGACAATACGGAAAAGGACACCCGGCAGACGGAGGACGACACCGTCTCGCTGCGAACCATCATACGCGAACGTGCCCTTGAGGACGACGTGACACCGACGAAGAACATCACGTTCAAGAAAATCATCGGCGGCGACTTCCTCAACAACAAGTTCCTCAGAAAACAGATATGGCTGATTCTGCTCATCACCGCATTCCTTATCGTATATATATCAAACCGATATAAATGCCAACAGTCGCTCATACGCATAAACGAGCTGAAGAAAGAACTGAAGGACGCCAAGTACAGAGCTCTCTCAAGCAGCAGCGAACTGACGCAGAAGACAAGGGAGAGCAAAGTGCTCGACATGCTGCGCGAAAGCAAGGATAGCACCCTGCACATACCCACACAGCCGCCATACATCGTGACTGTCAAGGAAGAGACGCAACAGTAAGAACAAACTGAGACAAGAAACACTGAAAGAGATATGAGTTTATTCAATGATAAGAAATCAATGCCGCGATATAGCGCCATTGCCATCGTCATAGCGTTCATTGCGCTGATAGTGCAGGCAAAGACGCTGTATATCATGACCGTAGAGCGCGATTTCTGGACGCAGGTGGGCAACCGCGTAAAGAAGGACAGCATTACCACAAGGCCAGTCAGAGGAAACATCCTCAGCTGCGACGGACAACTCATGGCTTCATCGCTGCCTAACTTCAAGCTTTACGTAGACTTCAACGCCATACACAACGCCAAGAACGACTCGCTATTCGAGGTGAAACTCGACTCCATCGCCAACGGACTGAGCGCCATCTTCCCCGAGAAGTCGGCGGAGGAATTCAAGAAGCATCTCATGGAGGGTTATGAGAAGCGACACACCAACTGGGCTATATGGAAAAAAAGAGTGAGCTACAGCACGATGTGCGAGGTGAGAAGCCTGCCCATCTTCCGACTAAACCCTAACAAGGGCGGATTCAAGGCCGACTCGTACGAAGCACGACAGAGGCCATACGGCTCGCTCGCAAAGCGTACCATAGGTTCGTTGTTCGGCGAGAAAGACTCGGCGGTGTGCGGACTGGAGCTATATTACGACTCGCTGCTCAGAGGCGAGACCGGCATCCGACACGTGCGTAAGGTGCTAAACAGATACCTGCCCATCGACGACACGCCGCCGACAAACGGATATGACATCATCACCACCATAGACGTGTCGATGCAGGACCTGGCAGAAAGAGCGCTGCTCAAAGAGCTGAACAAGATAAACGGCAACGTGGGAGTCGCCATCGTCATGGAAGTGGCTACGGGAGACGTCAAGGCTATGGTGAACCTTCAGAAGATGCCAAGCGGACAATACGCCGAGGCACAGAACCATGCCGTGAGCGACTTGCTCGAACCGGGTTCGGTGTTTAAGACGGCTTCCATTATGGTGGCGTTGGACGACGGCGTGGTGGACACAACGTACCGTGTGGACACGGGATGCGGAGTGTGGCCGATGTACAAGCGAGAGATGAAAGACCACAACTGGAGACGCGGAGGATACGGCATGCTGACGTTGCCGCAGACGCTGTGGGTGAGCTCCAACATCGGTGTGAGCCGAATAATCGACGACCACTATCATAACAACCCTGAGAAATTCGTGCAGGGCATATATCGTCTCGGACTCGCCGACGACCTGAAGATTCCGCTCGGAGCTGTAAAGCCACGCATCCGCATGCCGAAGAAGGACAAGACGGGCAAGCACTGGCTCAACTGGAGCGACACGGCGCTGCCGTGGATGAGCATCGGCTACGAGACGCAGGTGCCGCCAATCTCAACGCTCACCTTCTACAACGCCATAGCCAACGGAGGCAAGATGATGCAGCCACGATTCGTAAAGGAGATACGCGACAACGAGGGCATGGTGAAGGAATTTCCGCCAGTGGTGCTCAAAGAGAGAATAGCCAAGGAAAGCACCATAAAGAAGATAACCACCATCCTCGAGCAGGTGGTGCGTCTGGGACTCGGAAAGAAAGCCGGATCGACATCGTTCCTCGTGGCAGGAAAGACGGGTACGGCACAGATATCGAAGGGTGCAGCCGGATATAAGAGCGGACAGATGAACTATCTGCTTTCGTTCGCCGGATTCTTCCCTGCTTACCAGCCTATGTACAGCTGCATAGTCTGCATACAGAAGTCGGGTCTGCCGGCTTCGGGAGGAGGCATGAGCGGCGTTGTGTTCCACGAAATCTCGGAGGGCATCATGGCACAGACCAACAAGCTGAAGCTGGAAGCCACAGACGCACGCGACAGCAACTCCATACTCATACCGGACGTGAAAGACGGCAACATCCTCGCTGCCGACTACGTACTCTCGCAGATAGGACTAAAGCCGAGAGCCGACTGGGACGGCGACTATATGCACGGCAATCCCATCTGGGGACGCGCTGACAACAACGGACAGAACGTGACGTTCACCAAGGAGGACATGACACAGAAGGACGTCATGCCCGACGTACACGGAATGGGCGCACGCGACGCCGTCTTCATCATAGAGAAAAAGGGCATGAAGGTGAAGCTCCAAGGCCGCGGCAAGGTGGTGGAGCAAAGCATCGGTGCCGGAGAAAAGATAAAGAAAGGAATGACCTGTTCACTTAGATTGGCATAAAGATTGCCGACCGACGGGATATGACAATAAACAAACATAAAGAAATATGAAACTGAAAGAACTGTTCAAGGACATCACCATAAAGGCCGTCAAGGGCAACGATGATGTGGAAATCACGGGAGTGAACATCGACTCACGTCGCATCAAGGAGGGTCACCTCTTCGTTGCCATGAAGGGCACACAAGTAGACGGACACAAATTCATACCGAAGGCCATTGAGCTCGGCGCAAAGGCTGTGCTCTGCGAGGAAATGCCGGAGGAGACTGCAGAGGGCGTATGCTACGTGCAGGTGGACTCTACGGAGGATGTCGTAGGCCAGGTGGCTACCACTTTCTACGGCGACCCGTCAAGAAAGCTGAAGCTTGTGGGCGTGACCGGAACCAACGGAAAGACCACCATCGCCACCTTATTATATAATATGTTCACAAAGCTCGGACACAAGTGCGGTCTGCTCTCAACGGTCTGCAACTATATCGTCGACGAGCAGATCCCGGCTGACCACACCACACCGGACCCCATAGAACTGAACATGCTGCTCGACAAGATGGTGAAGGCGGGATGCGAGTACGCTTTCATGGAGTGTTCGTCGCACGCCATCGCACAGAAGCGTATCGGAGGACTGAGCTTCGCGGGAGGCATATTCACCAACCTCACACGCGACCATCTCGACTATCACAAGACTTTCGAGAACTATCGCAACGCTAAGAAGGCTTTCTTCGACGGTCTGCCCAAGACAGCTTTCGCCATAACCAACGCCGACGACAAGAACGGCATGGTGATGGTGCAGAACACAAAGGCTCAGGTGAAGACTTATTCCACTCGCGCCACAGCCGACTTTAAGGCACGCATCATCGAGTGCCACTTCGAGGGAATGTACCTTGAGATGGACGGCCATGAGGTTGGCGTACAGTTCATTGGCAAGTTCAATGTCAGCAATCTGCTCGCTGTATACGGTGCTGCCGTTATGCTCGGAGCCAACAAGGAGGACGTGCTCGTGGCTATGAGCACGCTTCACAGCGTGAGCGGACGTCTGGAACCGATACAGTCACCGGAAGGCTACACGGCTGTAGTGGACTATGCCCACACTCCCGATGCTCTGGAGAACGTGCTCAACGCCATCCATGAGGTGCTCAACGGCAAGGGACACGTCATCACAGTATGCGGAGCAGGCGGCAACCGCGACAAGGGCAAGCGTCCGCTCATGGCGCAGGAGGCTGTACGTCAGAGCGACCGCGTGATAATCACCAGCGACAACCCACGCTTCGAGGAGCCGCAGGACATCATCAACGACATGGTGGCAGGACTCAACGCCCAACAGATGAAGAAGGTGATAACCATCACTGACCGACGCGAAGCCATCAAGGCTGCCTGCATGATGGCAGAGAAGGGCGACGTTATCCTCATCGCTGGGAAGGGACACGAGACCTATCAGGAGGTAAAGGGCGTGAAGCACCACTTCGACGACCATGAGGTGGTACGCCAGTGCTTTTAAGTTGTAACGGCTTGCCACAACAACTCAAAATTCAAAATTCAAAATTCAAGACATGTTATACTATCTTTTCCGCTTCCTTGAGCAATACGGCATCAGCGGCGCCCACATGTGGGGATACATCTCGTTCCGCTCGCTGCTGGCTCTGATTCTCTCGCTCGTAATCTCGGCATGGTTCGGCGAGAAATTCATCAAATATCTCAAGAGCAAGCAAATAACCGAAACACAACGCGACGCAAGCATCGACCCGTTCGGCGTGAAGAAGATCGGCGTACCGTCAATGGGCGGCATCATCATCATCGTCTCCATTCTCGTCCCAGTGCTACTGCTCGGACGACTCCGCAATATCTACCTCATACTGATGATCGTAACGACAGTATGGTTGGGATTCCTCGGAGGAATGGACGACTTCATCAAGATATTCAAGCACGACAAGGAAGGTCTGAAGGGCAGATACAAGATTGTCGGACAGTTAGGTATCGGACTTATCGTGGGACTGGTGCTTTGGTCATCGCCCGACGTAAAGATGAACGAGAACCTCACGTACGTCAAGCAAGGCAACGAAGTGGTGGTGAAGCATCAGACGGAAGCGCATAAGTCGCTGAAAACCACCATTCCCTTCGTCAAGAGCCATAACCTCGACTACTCGCGCATAACGAGCGTATTCGGCGAACATCGTGTGGCAGCAGGATGGATTCTCTTTGTCATCATGACCATCTTCGTGGTGACGGCGGTCAGCAACGGAGCCAATCTCAACGACGGAATGGACGGCATGTGCGCCGGCAACTCTGCCATAATAGGTGTGGCGTTAGGCATACTGGCGTACGTCAGTTCGCATATCGAGTATGCCAGCTACCTCAACATCATGTACATCCCAGACTCGCAGGAGCTGGTGGTGTTCCTATGCGCCTTCGTCGGTGCGCTGATCGGATTCCTGTGGTATAACGCTTACCCCGCGCAGGTGTTCATGGGCGACACCGGATCGCTGACCATCGGCGGCATCATAGCCGTGTCAGCCATCATCATACACAAGGAGCTGATGCTCCCCATACTCTGCGGCATCTTCTTCGTGGAAAGCCTGAGTGTCATCATCCAGGTCTACTACTACAAGCTCGGCAAGCGTCGCGGCGTGAAGCAGCGCGTCTTCAAGCGCACTCCTATACACGACAACTTCCGTACACAGCAGTCGCAGCTCGACCCCGAATGCCACTATCTCTTCACCAAGCCGAAGGGAGCCATCCACGAGTCGAAGATTACGATACGCTTCTGGATCACTACCATCATCCTGGCGGCACTGACCATCATAACACTAAAAATAAGATAAGGCTAACGTAACAGTAAAAAAATGAAAAGAATCGTTATACTCGGAGCCGGCGAGAGCGGAGCCGGCGCAGCCGTCCTGGCAAAGAAGGAAGGCTTCGACGTGTTCGTCAGCGACATGTCAGCCATCAAGGACAAATACAAGAAACTGCTTGACGACCACGCCATCGAGTGGGAGGAAAAGCAGCATACGGAAGAGAAGATTCTCTCCGCCGACGAGATAATAAAGAGCCCCGGCATTCCTAAGGAGGCTCCCATGGTAAAGAAAGCAATGGAGAAGGGTATACACATCATCAGCGAGATAGAGTTCGCAGGACGCTATACACGCTCGAAGATGATATGCATAACCGGTTCGAACGGCAAGACCACCACCACGTCGCTTATCTACCATATCTTCAAGACAGCTGGTTACGACGCCGGACTGGCAGGCAACATCGGACGCTCACTGGCACTTCAGGTGGCAGAGGATCCGCACGAATACTACATCATAGAGCTTAGCTCGTTCCAGCTCGACAACATGTACGACTTCCATGCCGACATCGCCATCCTGCTGAACATCACGCCTGACCACCTCGACCGCTACGACTTCTGCATGCAGAACTACGTGGACGCCAAGATGCGAATCATACAGAACCAGACACAAAGCGACTCATTCATCTACTGGAACGACGACCCCGTCATCAAGCGCGAGCTGGAGAAGTATGACATCAAGGCCATACAGTATCCCTTCTCTGAGCTGAAGGAGCACGGATCAATAGGCTACATGGCTGACGGCGAGTACACCATAGAGAAGCCGACACCGTTCAACATGGAGCAGGAAGAGCTCTCGCTCACCGGCAAACATAACATTTACAACTCATTGGCAGCAGGTATTGCAGGCGACATCAGCGGCATCAAGAACTCCGTGATACGCCAAAGCCTCAGCGACTTCCCCGGTGTGGAGCACCGTCTGGAGAAGGTCTGCAAGGTGGGAGGCGTGCAGTATGTCAACGACTCGAAGGCGACAAACGTGGACGCTTGCTGGTATGCTCTCGACAGCATGAAGACACCGACCATCCTTATCTTGGGTGGAAAGGACAAAGGCAATGACTACAACGAGATTAAGGAACTCGTGAAGGAGAAGTGTAAGGCGCTCGTGTTCCTCGGAGCCGACAACAAGAAGCTGCACGACTTCTTCGACGGTATGGGCATCACCATCCGCGACACACACTCAATGAAGGACTGTGTGGAGGCTTGCCACGAACTTGCCGAGTCTGGCGACACCGTGCTGCTCAGCCCATGTTGCGCCAGCTTCGACCTCTTCAAGAACATGGAAGACCGTGGCGAGCAGTTCAAGACGCTCGTCCGCAGCCTTTAGACACCCCATAAACAATAGCCATCACACAAAAAGCCCGGACAACAACAATATATGAGCAACACAATAGGCAACCTGTTTAAAGGCGATAAGGGAATATGGATGGTGTTCTTCTTCCTTTGCATCGTCAGCATCGTGGAGGTATACTCTGCCTCTACCATGCTTACATACAAAGGCGGAAGCTACATCACACCGATTCTGAAGCACATCTTCCTACTCGGCTTGGGACTGACAGCAATGGTGGTGACCGCCAATATCAACTGCGGATACTTCAAGTTCCTGACGCCATTCGTGCTGGGAGGTGCTTTCGTACTCCTTCTGGTAGTATTAGCCATCGGTACAGCCACCAACGGTGCGCAACGATGGATAAATATCGGACCAATACAGTTTCAACCATCCGAATTAGCGAAAGGCGCATTGATTCTGTCAACGGCACAGATTCTCAGTTCGCTGCAAACTGAAAACGGAGCTGATCCCAGAGCCTTCAGGTATATCTTGGGAGTCTGCGGTGGTATAATACCGTTCATTATGGTGGAGAACCTGTCCACTGCCGCACTCCTATGCGCCGTCATACTGATGATGATGTTCATCGGACGCGTACCGATGAGACAGATAGGCAAGCTCCTTGGTGCCGTGGTCATACTGGGCGCCTTCATGCTCTCGATGATTATGATGTTCGGTCATGCAGAGGAGAAGACAGAGCCAAACAAGCAGAACCTCACCGAACAGGTGCAGACTGAGAGCAAGAAGGAAAAGGGCGCCATTGGAAAGGTTTTTCACCGCTTCGACACATGGAAAGGACGCATCGACAAATTCCTCGACAGCAAGGAGCTTACGCCTAAGGATGTCGACCTCGACGAAGACGCGCAGGAATCGTACGCAAAGGTGGCGATAGCCACGTCCAACGTGGTGGGCAAAGGTCCCGGCAACTCCGACCAGTGCGACTTTATCTCGCAGGCGTTCTCCGACTTCATCTACGCCATCATCATAGAAGAGATGGGCATAGAAGGAGCATTCGGCGTGGCAATGCTCTACATCATATTGCTGTTCCGAACCGGAAGAATAGCCAACAGGTGCGAAACAAGCTTCCCGGCATTCCTTGCCATGGGCTTGGCACTACTGCTCGTCACGCAGGCATTGTTCAATATGATGGTGGCTGTTGGAATGGTACCCGTAACCGGACAGCCGCTGCCACTCATCAGTAGAGGCGGTACTTCCACCATCACCAACTGCATCTACATAGGCGTGATACTGAGCATTAGCCGGTCCGCCAAGCGCAAGCAAGAGCTGGTGGTGGAACCGATGCCACAGAACGGCGACGCTACGTCAAGCGCCACAGTAAGCACTACAGACAATAGCGACAGAGCAGATAAGGCAGACAATGCCGCAGAATAGACACACGATAAGAAAAATAGCACAATAATAATCAGCGCAATACTGAGCTTTATCAGAAAAAATGATTAATTTTGTGATTTGAAAGAAACTTGAGAAAATGGAAAAAGACATCAGAGTCATAGTCAGTGGCGGAGGAACCGGAGGACACATCTTCCCAGCCGTCTCAATAGCAAACGCCATAAAGGCAAAACGTCCCAACGCAGAAATACTTTTCGTAGGAGCATTGGGCAGAATGGAGATGCAGCGCGTACCCGCCGCAGGTTACAAGATAATAGGTCTGCCGGTAAGAGGTTTCAAGCGACCGCTGTGGTCGCCTGCCAACATCGGCGTGGCTCTCGACTTTCTCAAGAGCAAGCGCATGATAAGGAAGACCATCAAGGAGTTTGCTCCTGACGTGGTGGTGGGAGTTGGAGGATACGCCAGCGCAGCGACGCTCGACGCGGCAAGCAGCCTCGGAATACCAACGCTCATTCAGGAACAGAACTCATACGCCGGAGTGACCAACAAGCATCTCGCTGCCAAAGCCAAGAAGATTTGCGTGGCTTACGACGGTATGGAACGCTTCTTCCCCGCCGACAAGATCATCAACACCGGCAACCCCGTACGACAGAACCTCATCGAGACAACCATCACACGTGAGCAGGCCATCGAGTCGTTCGGACTGGATCCGCAGAAGAAGACCATCCTTCTCGTCGGAGGAAGCCTCGGAGCACGCACCGTCAACGAAAGTGTTCTGCAGCATCTCGACCTCGTTGAGAAGAGCGGAGTGCAGTTTATCTGGCAGACGGGCAAGTATTACAGCGCCGCTGTGGCTGACCGCCTCAAGGACCACAAGAAGCTGCCGATGCTGAAAGTGTGCGACTTTATCAGCGATATGGGAGCCGCATACAAGGCTGCCGACCTCGTCATCAGCCGCGCCGGAGCCAGCTCCATCAGCGAGTTCTGCCTCATAGGCAAGCCCGTTGTGCTCGTACCGTCGCCCAATGTGGCTGAAGACCATCAGACAAAGAACGCCATGGCTCTCGTAAACAAGAACGCCGCACTCTATGTCCGCGACGCCGACGCACCCCAGACACTCCTACAGCTCGCCGTAGACACCGTCAAGGACGACGAGCAATTGGCACAACTGTCAGAGAACATCAAGAAACTCGGAAAGCCGAACTCTGCCGACGTCATCGCCGAAGAGGTTCTGAAGCTTGCAGGAAAATAAAAAAACAAAGAAGAAAATGGAATTCAAAGATATCAAGTCAGTATATTTCGTGGGAGCAGGTGGCATCGGAATGAGCGCCATAGCACGCTACTTCATCCGCAAGGGAGTGGTTGTAGCCGGATACGACAAGACACCTTCAGCCCTGACACACCAGCTTGAGCGCGAAGGAATGCTCATCCACTATGAAGAAAACGTCAACGAGATTCCGCACGCATGCAGCGACCCGAAATCCTGCCTCGTAATCTACACACCGGCGATACCCGCCGAACACAAGGAACTGCAGTTCTTCCGCAACGGAGGATTCGAAATACAGAAGCGAGCCCAGGTGCTCGGTACACTCACACTCGCACACCACGGACTCTGCGTAGCCGGCACACACGGCAAGACATCCACTTCCACAATGTGTGCACACATCATGCACCAAAGCCACATCGACTGCAACGCCTTCCTTGGAGGAATTTCCAAGAATTACGGCACAAACTACATTCTCTCAGATCAAAGTGACTATGTAGTGATAGAAGCAGACGAGTTCGACCGATCATTCCATTGGCTGCGTCCGTGGATGACCGTCATCACAGCCACAGACCCTGACCACCTCGACATCTACGGCACCAAAGAGGCCTACCTCGAGAGCTTCCGCCACTACACCACACTCATCCAGCCGGGCGGCGCACTCATCATCCACCGCGACCTGGAGATGAAGCAGGACGTGCAGGAAGGCGTAAAGGTTTACGACTACAGCCGCGACGAGGGCGACTTCCATGCCGAGAACATCGTCATCGAGAACGGAGAGATAACATTCGACTTCGTTTCGCCCATCGAGACAGTCAAGGGCGTTGAACTCGGACAGCCCGTTCCCATCAACATCGAAAACGCCGTGGCTGCCATGGCAATGGCACAGCTCGCCGGATGTAACGCCGAAGAACTGAAGTACGGCATGAAGACATACCGCGGAGTGGAGAGACGCTTCGACTTCAAGATAAAGAACGACAAGCACGTGCTCCTCTCTGACTATGCCCACCACCCGAAGGAGATTTATCAGAGCGCCAAGAGCATACGCGAACTCTATCGCAACCGTCATATCACCGCAATCTTCCAGCCGCACCTCTACACACGCACTCGCGACTTCTATAAGGACTTCGCAGATGCGCTCAGCCAGCTGGACGAGGTGATCCTCTGCGACATCTATCCCGCTCGTGAGCAGCCCATACCGGGCGTAACGTCGCAGCTGATTTACGACAATCTCAAGCCGGGCGTAGAGAAGAGCATGATTCACAAGGAAGACGTGCTCGACCTCGTGAAGAACCGCGACTTCGACGTGCTCGTAATACTCGGAGCCGGCGACCTCGACAACTACGTTCCGCAGATAGCAAAGATAATAGAGGCTAAAGGCTAAGCCACCAAGACATCTTAATCCACACAATCACAAGAAAGACGTAAAGTGAAAAAGAACTGGAGCAAAATACTCTTCATCGCCAGCGATGTAATACTCGCCGTTTACCTGCTCTTCGCGTTTACAACCGTAAGCAAGAAGAGCAGCGCTACGACGGTATGCTCCAAGGTGGACATACGTATAGCTGATGAAATGACCAACGGCTTCCTCGACGCCGCCACTGTGAAGCACAACTTGCAGAAAGCAGGATGCTACCCCGTCATCAACAAACCATTGACGGACGTAAACACGCGAAACATCGAGGAAACGCTAATGCTACACACACCCTTCGTCAAGACAGCGGAATGCTATAAGACGGAGGGCGGCAACGTATATATCACCGTCACACAACGAATGCCTGTAATAAGGATAAAGGCGGAGAACGGAGACGACTACTACGTGGACGACAACGACCGCGTGATGAAAAGCTCAAACTACACCTCCGACCTCATCATCGCCACAGGAAACATTAGCCGCCAGTACGCCACACGCTACCTATCCTCACTCGGAAAGGTGATAATGGGCAACGAACTGTGGAAGAACCTCATCGAACAGGTGAACATCCTGCCCGACAAAAGCGTAGAGATAGTGCCACGCGTCGGCGACCATATCGTATGTCTCGGACCACTGCCCGCATACAAGGGAAAGAACGGAGAGAAAGAGATAACGGAGTTTATGACGCGAAAGATGGGACGACTGGTCAAGTTCTATAAGTACGGACTGAACAACGTGGGATGGAACAAGTACTCATACATCGACATCCAGTTCGACAATCAGATAATCTGCCGAAAGCGAGATGCCGCGCTGCATGCCAGCACCACCCCTACCACACCCGCAGTAAACACCGAACAGCCTGCCTCGCTGTCAGAAGGCGAGAACACACCGACCACTGCCGACAACCAGACAACAGCCGACAAGAAGGTGGAGAAATCCGGTGACAAACTGAAAGCAGACAGTGACAAGCCAAAGGCAGAAACAAAGAAGGACAAACCTGCGGAAACAAAAAAGAAGAAATCAACCGATAAGACAACAAAGACGGACAGCAAGAAGACTTCAAAGACTGAAAGCAAGAAGCCTAAGAGATAAAAAGGCCACTGTGGCTGCTGACGCAAAAGACATAGAATCAAGTAACCGAGAATACAAACAAACAACAATACATAAAAACGTATGGCTAAGGAATTTATAGTAGCTATTGAGCTAGGGTCGTCTAAGATGACCGGAATTGCAGGGAGGAAAAACCCCGATGGCAGCATGACAATCCTTGCTGTTGCCAAAGAAGACTCCACCTCGTACATACGCAAAGGTGTTGTCTACAACATCGACAAGACAGCACAAGGACTCAGCAATATCATCTCCAAACTCAAGAATACACTACAGACTGACATAACACAAGTATACGTAGGCATAGGCGGACAGAGCATACATAGCATCAACAACTCCGTAATAAAGGACCTGCCCATCGACGCCATCATATCTCAGGACATGGTGAACGAGCTGATGGACAACAACCGCAACATGACCTACCCCGAATACGAGATACAAGACGCCGTAACAGAGGAATATAAGGTCGACTCGCAGTATCAGGACGATCCCGTGGGCATCCAGGCCAAGCACCTCGAAGGCAACTTCCTCAACATCGTATGGCGCCGCTCGTTCTATCGCAACCTCAACAAGAGTCTGGAGAACGCCGGCATCACCATTGCGGAGATGTATATAGCACCGCTCGTAATGGCGGACAACGTGCTCTCGGAGGCAGAGAAGCGTGCTGGTTGCGTGCTCGTCGACCTCGGTGCGGAGACTACCACCATGTCCGTATACTATCGCAACAAGCTGCGCTACATAGCAGTAATCCCGCTCGGCGGAAACAACATCACAAAGGACCTCGAGTCCTTACAGCTCGAAGAGACCGAGGCAGAGGCGCTCAAGACAAAGTACGGTTCGGCTTACACCGACCCCGCAACCATCGACCCCAACGAGGTTATCAACATCGACAGCACACGAAGCATCAAGCGTATGCAGCTCGTTGACGTCATCGAAGCCCGCACACTCGAAATCATCGAGAACGTACGCTACCTCATTCCGGCTGAATATGCTGACAAGCTCATCTGCGGCATCGTGCTTACCGGCGGCGGCAGCAATATGAAGAACATCGAGACAGCCTTCCGCAACGCCACCAACATGGAGAAGGTGCGCGTGGCAAAGACCACTGCCATCAACATCAACTCGAAGGACTCGGTACGCGGCATAGCAGAGGACGGAACGATGAACACCATTCTCAGCCTCGTGGCTAAGGGTACAATGAACTGCGCAGGACGCGAGTTCAGCAACACTCTCTTCGGCGACGACCTCAACACCACCACAACAACCACAACAACGCAGACCACCACCGCCACATCCACAGTCGCCAACCTCGACGCTGCCGCAATGGCTGCCCAACGAGCAGAGGCTGCACGCAAGGCAGAAGAGGAGAGAAAGCGCCTTGAGGAAGAGGAGAGAAAACGTCAGGAAGAAGAGGAAAGACTGAAGAAGGAGGAAAGCAAGAAGAAGCCGTCATTCTTCAAGAGAATGAAAGACTCGCTCACCAACTTCGGCAAGTCGCTCGTCGAGCCTGAGAACGACAACAACTAAAGACACATACACACTACATAACATAACGGAGACATTACCATGCCAGACAACAATACAAACACAATGGTGGACTTCGGAACACCAGAAAAAGAGAACACCATCATAAAGGCCATTGGCGTAGGTGGCGGTGGCGGCAACGCTGTCAACCACATGTACAAGCAGGGCATTCACGACGTCTCGTTCGTTCTCTGCAACACCGACAACCAGGCACTCAGCGACTCCAGCGTGCCCGTACTGCTGCAGCTCGGCGAAGAGGGACTCGGTGCTGGCAACAAGCCCGCCAAGGCACGTAAGGCTGCCGAGGACAGCATCGACGCCATCAAGGAAATGCTCAACGACGGCACCAAGATGGCATTCATCACGGCAGGAATGGGTGGCGGAACCGGAACGGGTGCCGCGCCAGTCATCGCACGAGTATCGAAGGAGATGGGCATCCTCACCGTAGGTATCGTCACCATCCCGTTCCGCTTCGAGGGCAAGCGCAAGATAGACCAGGCGCTCGACGGCGTGGAGGAGATGGCGAAGAACGTGGACGCTCTGCTCGTCATCAACAACGAACGCCTCCGCAAGATTTATCCTGACCTCACCGTGCTCAGCGCCTTCGAAAAGGCTGACGACACGCTCAGCGTGGCTGCCAAGTCAATCGCAGAGATCATCACCAACCACGGTCTTATCAACCTCGACTTCAACGACGTCAAGACTGTGCTCAAGGACGGTGGCGTGGCCATCATGAGTACGGGCTACGGCGAGGGCGAAGGTCGTGTGAAGCAGGCCATCGAGGACGCTCTCAATTCACCGCTTCTCAACGACAACGACGTGTTCAACGCCAAGAAGATTCTGCTCAGCATCAACTTTGCAAAGCAGAGCAACGGCGGAGAGGCACAGAACGAAGGCGGCTTGATGATGGAGGAGATGAACGAGGTGAACGACTTCATGGAGCAGTTCGGCTCGGACTTCGAGATAAAGTGGGGTATCGCGCTCGACCCGGAGCTTGGCAAGAAGGTGAAGGTAACTATTCTCGCCACCGGTTTCGGCATCAAGGACGTGCCCGAAATGGACACACACATCGCCCGCCACAGCCAGGAGGAAGAGGAGAAGCAGACCGAAATAGACATCCGCAAGGACGGACGACGCGAACGCTACTACGGTACTGGCAACGACGGCGGCACCATCATCAAGCATCGTCCTCATATCTATCGCTTCCGTCCCGAAGAACTCGACAACGAGGAGGTTATCCTCACCGTTGAGTCAACCCCGACATACAAGCGCACGCTGCAGCAGGTAAACGAGCTTCGCCGCCGTATCAACGAGGGCAACAACGAGACTGTGGCAAGACAGAAGGAGGAGGACGACTCCGTACACGGCACCATTTCCTTCAAGTAAGCAACGGCTGTAGGGATAACAAGGCAACAATACATAAACAATAAAAACACACACTATTATGGCACTCTTTGAAACTATAAGCGAAGACATCAAGGCAGCCATGAAGGCACGCGACAAGGTGCGCCTCGACACGCTGCGAAACATCAAGAAAGTATTCCTTGAAGCAAAGACAGCTCCGGGAGCCAACGACACCCTTGAGGACGCTGACGCCATGAAGATATTGCAGAAACTCGCCAAGCAAGGCCACGAAACAGCCGACACGTTCATTGCAGCAGGTCGTCAGGACCTCGCAGACGTAGAGCTGGCTCAGGCTCATATCATCGAGGAATATCTACCGAAACCTCTCACAGAGGCTGAGATTGAGGAGGTGGTCAAGGCGGTGATAGCCGAGACAGGAGCCTCAACGATGAAGGACATGGGACGCGTCATGGGCACTGCCTCAAAGAAAATGGCTGGCAAGGCTGACGGCAAGACCATCTCTGCAATAGTGAAGAAACTACTTGCATAACACTCCCAAACAGACATAACGCTGCAATAACCACGTTATAGCAGACTTAAAACGAAAAAACAACCGCGGCATGGTAACATTGTTATCATGTCGCGGTTGTTTTTTTATGCCATGCAAATATTGTCTTTGTCAGAAACTAAAAGACAAGCATTTTACATCAGTTCTGCGGTTTAGTAAAGGTTGCCCTGCATCATTCTTGAGAGGAAGTCGAAGTTGTCATGGACAATCTTCTTTCCTGCCTCTTCACCGCCCTCGCAGTTGATGGTAGCCTCGGGCAGCATATCGTTGCCAACGAGATAGCGCACCATGTCGCTGTCCATTCCGAAGAGCTGAGCGAATGTATTGGTCTTCGCAAACTCTGCGTCGTAGTAAGGATTCTTATCGTCCTTGATAAACTTAGCCACCTCGGGATAGAAGCAGATGTTGAGGTCGCGCTCACGGACAAAGAGCGTGAAGGTGATGTTCTGTTCCTTCGGCAGCTGCAAGGTCTCCACTCGCTGTGCCGGCATCTTCACCGTATCCTTGAGGAACGACTTCATCTTGTCCGCGTTGGCGAAATAGAAGAGCGGCGATCCGCCGTTGTCTGCGATGAGATTCTCGCGCTCGTCCTTGCTCTGATTGCGCTGCGCTTCACGCGACTTGCGCTCCTCGTCGAAGGCTTTCGTGTCAGGCGCCCAAGAACTTTCGGTGCCGAGATAATAGCGGTCGCCATACTTCACGAAGAACGAGAGGACGGTCTTGCTGCTGTAGCAGTCGTCTGACGGCATGCCCATGTCCTCGTCCGTAACGTGGAACTTCTTTCCTTCGAGCGTCTCCAGCGTGAATCCCTTGCCGTGTTCAGCCTCAACAATCTTGTAGAAGTCGAACGGCAGGTATTCCTGCTCCTTCACGCGGGCAGCCTCCTCCTTAGCTCCGTTATAGTCGAGCAGCATGCCGAGCCATTCGTTCGGACGCAGAGCCAGCGGCTGCAGCTTGTTCTCGTATACAGCCACACACTCCGACACTCTCAGTGCCAGCTGCGGCGGGCAGTTCATGTTGCGTGAGAAGCGCATACCCTGTTGCATGGTTATGTCCATGGCGTGCTCGTTGCATGTGAGGTAATTGGTGAAGAAGAACCACTTCTGAGCATCGCGCTGCATGGTGAAGACGTTCTCGAAAGCGGGATGAGCGAAATATTCCTTCAGCTCCTCATTTACGGGCATCTCCTCGAACTTACGGTCCATCAGTTCGCCAGCCACCTCTGAGGCATACTCCACGGCAAGCGTGTCGGGCGCAACGATATATCCCGGCTCGGTGCGCGAGATGAAGAGCCAGATGAGGAATCGGATGTCCACGTTGTTAGGCTCGTCGCGATAATACTGCTTCTCGTCCACGTCGAAGAAAGGCAGGTAGCGGCCGTAGAGCTGGTGCATGCGCTCCGTGAACGAATACCACATACCCAGGTCAGAGAGCACGTCCTCGTAATACATCGTCAGCACGATGGCGAGTTCCTTGACATTGTGTCCCTCAAATCCCTGTATATTCTGTTTTGCCAGCAGTTCGGCAAGTTCGGTGGCGAATCTGGCGTAAGTAGAGTCGGTCTGGCATTTCATGCCAAGCGGATGACGGTTGGCAATGTCCAAAGCAGCAATTCTGATTGTTTTCATTTTCTATATAAGTTATAGGTTTATTGTATTTCCTTATTTATATTATTAATGTATATATACGCGCCTCACACGAACAGCGTGCGCAGCACCGGCAGCGACTTCATTTCGGGGAAGTCGGGCTGATGCAGCTTGTAGTAGGTAAGGATGACGTCCAGTATGCGCCCGCGCTCCTGTCTTGAGATAGCCAGTAGGTGCATCGTGGCATAGCTGAGACGCATCAGCAGCTTTATCTTTGATGCTTCATGGGGTGGGAGAAAGTCGGGGTGGGGAGGAGCGTTGTCGACAAAACATCCGCCGCGCATATCGAAACAGGCATCGTCCTGTGCGCCATAAAGATTTGGGAAGAAGCCCACGAAGCGCGTGAGGTGGAGCATGTAGACGATGTGGAAGTTGGCAAAGTCGCCCTGACAGGCATCCAACCACCTTATGCTGTTCTCCACGAAAGCGTAGAGACTGTCGTCGCGCTGCTCTGACCGCGTGGCGTAACTCGTAAACTCGGCAATGAAAAGCGCTATCGACAATTTCCTTGCGTCGAACGGAATCGACACGGCAGGGAAAGCCACTGCGGCTTCCTTGATGCGTCCCAAGCGACGTTGCGGGCGATGGTCGAAGCAGACTGACAGGATGGTCAGCGGCTGCAGCATCGGTGTCTTGCGCACGGAGCGCCTCGAACGTGTCACGGAGATGATGAAAGAGAGCCTTCCATACTCCTCTGTAAGCAAATCAGCGATGACTTGCGACTCACCGTATTTCAGCGTGTTAAGCACTATGGCGCGAGTGTTTACGAGCATTTTCAGTGTATTTTGGTCGATTTAAGGGCAAAATTACTGAAAAATGAATGATTTAACGAAAAATTTTGAAGGAAAATTTGTGTGTCCTAAAATAAAGTCGTACCTTTGCATCCGCAAAATTGAAGTCAATAATGGTCCCTTCGTCTATCGGTTAGGACGAGAGATTTTCATTCTCTAAAGAGGAGTTCGACTCTCCTAGGGACTACAATAAAAATAAAAAAGAAGAAATAACAAGATGGCAAATCACAAATCATCATTAAAGAGAATCCGTCAGGACAAGGCAAAGGCTTTGCACAACAGATACTATGCAAAGACTATGCGCAACGCTGTTCGCAAGTTGCGCGCAATGACTGATAAGGAAGAGGCTGTAAAGCTCTATCCTTCAGTTCAGAAGATGCTGGACAAGTTGGCTAAGACCAACATCATCCACAAGAACAAGGCTGCAAACTTGAAGTCAAGCTTGTGCCTGCATATCAGCAAGCTCGCCTAAGCCCGTCTGCTGACAAAAGCATACTGAGGTCATGTTCCGCAAGGAATATGACCTCTTTTTTTGTTTAAAGCTGAGAGTTTTTTTTTAGTTGAGAGTTGAGAATTGAGAGTTGAGAGTTATGATTACCTTTTAACTCTCAATTCTTAACTCTCAACTCTCAACTCACAGCTCTCCTCACCTGCTCAGATAGCCTTCTCCTTTTGCCGGTATCAACCATTTTTCTATTTCCGGATAGCGCAGCCTGTATTCAGCTCCTGACGTGCCTCTTGCCGGACCAATCACTATCACCCATCCGTCGATGAACGCCACGTCGCCTACATAGAGAGCGTCAGGGGACGACACCTCCATCGGCAGGTCGCCGCGATACTGCCACATAAGGCGCTTTATCTGCTTCTCGTCGCAGCTGAACACCTCCTCCGGTGTGATCCTGTGGCCGTCTCGCTTAGAGAATGTAGCAACCGAACTGGCGGTCCACGCCACCGAGTCGCGGTCGGTCACCACCGCCTCGTAGCTTACGCACGTCGGATCCTCGTAGAGCCACGTGATGTTTACCTCACGGTGTCCGTCACCCGTCTTTACGAAATCGGCAGCCACAGCGCCCAGCAAGCGTCCGAAATCGTCCGCAGACATGCCGCTCACGTCCTGCTCAGCCATCGTTCCATCCACCTCAAGTATCTCCCCTATCCATTCCTTTGCAGCAGCCATGACCTCCCTGCCTCCACCGACAGGAAAGTCGACGGAAGCCTCATACCTGACGCTGCCCGAACCCTCGCGGCACGACAGCGGCACAACGTCGAAATAGTCGGCTGCGGCAACTGCCGGCATCGACATGACGAACTGTAATATAACAATCGAAAGCATTTTTCTATTCATACTGCAAAATTATGGATAATTTCTGAAATATCAGCATACAAACAGAAATTCAAAACGGCTAAATATTAACATTATAATTTCTGAAAATCACAAAAAATCAGTACCTTTGTAGTCTATAATACACAACATCAAAAATGGCAGAAACACAGAACGCCGGTAACAACTATTCGGCAAGCAACATCCAGGTCCTCGAAGGACTTGAGGCAGTGCGCAAGCGCCCTGCGATGTATATCGGAGACATCAGCGAAAAGGGTCTCCACCACCTCGTCAACGAGACCGTTGACAACTCCATCGACGAGGCGATGGCGGGCTATTGCACGGACATCGAAGTGACCATCAACGAGGACGAGTCGATAACCGTTCAGGACAACGGACGCGGCATCCCCGTAGACGAGCATAAGAAGCTGCACAAGTCGGCACTTGAAGTGGTAATGACCGTCCTCCACGCCGGAGGCAAGTTCGACAAGGGCTCTTACAAAGTCAGCGGAGGTCTGCACGGTGTGGGCGTGAGCTGCGTAAATGCGCTCTCCACTCACATGAAGTCGCAGGTGTTCCGCGACGGCAAGATCTATCAGCAGGAATACGAGAAGGGCAAGCCGCTCTATCCCGTAAAGGTTGTAGGCGAGACCACACAGCGCGGTACACGCCAGCAGTTCTGGCCGGACCCCACCATCTTCACCACCACTCACTACCAGTGGGACATCGTGGCACGCCGCATGCGCGAGCTGGCTTTCCTTAACGCCGACATCCGCATCACGCTCCGTGACATGCGCCCCGACGAGGAAGGCAAGACACGCGAGGAGGTGTTCCATGCCAAGGACGGACTGAAGGAGTTTGTGCGTTACGTAGACCGTCACCGCACCCACCTCTTCGACGACGTCATCTATCTCAAGACAGAGAAGCAGGGCATACCCATCGAGGTGGCTGTCATGTATAACAACGACTACTCGGAGAACATCCATTCTTACGTAAACAACATCAACACCATAGAGGGCGGTACGCACCTCACCGGCTTCCGCGCCGCTCTTACACGTACGCTCAAGGCTTACGCCGACGCTGATCCTGCCATCTCCAAGCAGATAGAGAAGGCTAAGATTGAGATTGCAGGCGAGGACTTCCGCGAGGGACTCACCGCAGTTATCTCCATAAAGGTGGCTGAACCGCAGTTCGAGGGACAGACCAAGACCAAGCTCGGCAACAGCGAAGTGGCTGGAGCCGTGCAGCAAGCAGTGGGCGAGGCTCTCAGCAACTACCTGGAGGAGAACCCGAAGGAGGCAAAGATGATCTGCGAGAAGGTCATCTTAGCTGCCACAGCACGTATCGCAGCACGCAAGGCACGTGAGAGCGTGCAGCGTAAGAACCCGATGACGGGTGGCGGTCTGCCCGGCAAGCTTGCCGACTGCTCCAACCGTGACCCCAGCAAGTGCGAGATATTCATCGTCGAGGGTGACTCCGCCGGCGGATCTGCCAAGCAGGGACGCGACCGTTACACTCAGGCCATCCTCCCGCTGCGAGGCAAAATCCTCAACGTGGAGAAGGTTATGTGGCACAAGGTGTTCGAGTCTGAATCGGTAATGAACATCATCCAGAGCATCGGCGTACGCTTCGGCGTTGACGGCGAGGAGGACAAGGAGGCCAACATTGACAAGCTCCGCTACGACAAGATCATCATTATGACCGATGCCGATGTCGATGGTTCGCACATCGACACGCTCATCATGACTCTCTTCTATCGCTTCATGCCGAAGGTAATCCAGGACGGACACCTCTACATCGCCAACCCGCCGCTCTACCAGTGCTCTTACAAGAACAAGGTGAAGCAGTACTGCTACACGGAGCAGGAGCGCCAGGCGTTCCTCGACACCTACGGAAACGGCAGCGATGACGGCAAGGCCATCCACACACAGCGCTATAAAGGTCTGGGTGAGATGAATCCTGAGCAGCTTTGGGAGACCACTATGGACCCCGCAACACGCCGACTCAAGCAGGTTACCATCGACAATGCCGCCGAAGCGGACGAGATTTTCTCAATGCTTATGGGCGACGACGTGGAGCCGCGCCGCAAGTTCATAGAGGAACACGCCACATACGCCAACATTGACGCATAAAGGTTAATACATACAAACATCAAGGGCTTGCACCATGTGACTCTATTACAGACTCACGGTGCAAGCCCTTTTCGCTTTCACACTTTCATACAAATGCAGCGCATTCTCCTTCTTCTTATCATCGTCTTCTCTGCCATCACAGCCTCAGCGCAACCCTTCGGTGGACGCTGGATGACCGCTGGCGGCGCAAACGGCACGGACTGCCTTTGGTTCCGACGCACATTCATCGCCAAGGAACGCCCTTTTCGCGCCGCTGTGACTATAGCAGCCGACTGCCGTTATGTTCTTTACGTCAACGGCAGGAACGTCTCTACAGCGCTCTATACGCCCTCTGACAGACGATTGCCGTCCTGCTCCACCTATGACGTGACACGTTTCCTGTGCCCCGACACCAACATTGTGGCTGTCCAGACCAGCCCTTCGCTGCTTCGCCGTGAGCCTGCCTCGCTTGCCGTGAGCTTCTTCGGCAGCGACATTATGGGCGAACGATTCGCCTGGAGCACTGAGGAAGGATGGACAACATGCCACGCCGGCAGATGGATGACGGAGGAAGGAGAGACAATGGACGCCTCGGAGGACATCCCCCACCATGCCTACGGCGACATGGCGACAGCCCTTTGGCAGCCAGCCGTCCCCACGGAAGGCTATCCGTCAGCGTCCGTACATGACAATGGAGTGACGGCGGAGAGCATATTCGGCTACAGTCACCACTCGTACAACACGCTGACAGACAACGTACAACGCCCCCACACGATTCTCCGCCCACGCTATTTCGACATCATAGACAATCATTCCGTCTCGTACGATTTCGCCCCAGGATTCTTCGGCTTCGTACGTGTTACGCTGCGAGGATGCCGCCGTGGCGAACGCATAAGAATAGGCAACCTCCTTTACGTCTGCTCCGGCGAAATGGACGAGCAAGCCTTCGCCCGCTTCACTCCAGCATTCATGCGAAAGATAACCATCAGCGGCGACCGCCATTTCAAGCCCGAACAAGTGCAGGAAGTGGAGGGAATTTGCTTGTAAAAGCAATAAAAGAAATTTATCTAACGAAGTTGAGAGTTGAGAGTTGAAATTTGAGAGTTATGATTACCTTATTAAGTATATAATAATCAATATATTAACTATCATACATATCATAACTCTCAACTCTCCATTCTCAAATCTCAACTAAATAAACTGCAATTATTCCGTCTTTATGCTTTCAACCGGATTAGCCGTTGCCACTCGCCACGACTGCACCACTACCGTCAGCACCACTACTGCCGATACAGCTACGAAGCTTATGGGGAAGAGCCACCAGTGTATTGGCGTGTGTTCGGCGAAGCTTTGCAGCCAGCTGTTGCTGAGCCACCAGCCTATCGGAGCCGCTATGACGAAGGCTACGACGAGGGGAACGGCGTAACGCAGGGCGAAGAGACTGACCACGGAGCCTACTGACGAACCCATTACCTTGCGGATGGCTATCTCCTTACGACGGTATTCGGTCTCGAACATTGTCAGAGAGAAGACGCCGATGACGGTTATGATGATGCAGATGATGGCGAAAAGCTTCACTTGCGAGATGAAGCGGAACTCTTCTATATAGGTCCACTGCAAGTCGTCGTCAAGGAAATCCATCTCATACTTCTGCGATCCGTCCAGCTTGTTCAGAACTTCGGCTATGCGATGCTTTGCCTCTATCTTATCCTGACCCTTCGCCACTCGTACGAACACCTGATTGCAGCGATCGCCCCACTGTTCCATATCGGGACCGAAGATGATGAACGCCACAGCCACATTGCTGTTGTCGCAGCGCATAGACTTGAGTTTGAAGTTGTTGCAGGTGCCAACAATGAGATAATTGCTCGTTGGTCCCCACTCGTTCTGACGACCTATGGAGTCGCCTACCGCCAGCCATTTGTATTGTTTCATGGCAGCCTCGTTGAGCACGTAGGCACCCGTCTTCATGTCCGCCTCGCGGAAGTCGCGACCTTCCGTAATCTTCAGCTGCATGGTGCGCAGATATTCATAGTCGCAAGGCAGCACCTGAAGCGTCATTTGATGCTCGTTAACGCCACGTCCCCAGCTCATATAACCATCACTTGTGCCGATGGCATTCTGCGCAAAACCGACGCTTTCCACGAACGGAAGCTTCTTCAGTTCGGCACGTATGGCATCCCTCTTAGCCTTCGCCTCCTGCGAAAGCCAAGCATAGAACACCTCGTTCTTGTTGAATCCGTAGTCGCTGTTGAAGATGTAGCTCGACTGGTTCGACATCACACCTATATATATAGCCAATGCGAAAGCCACGCAGAACTGTACCGCCATGATAGCCATACGCAGACGTCTGCCGCGCGGCGAGAGTCCGAACGATCCTTTCAGCACCATTGCCGGCGCGAACGACGTGCTGTAAAAGGCAGGAATCATTGCCGACAAGGCACCCACGACGAGAGCCGAAACAGCCATTGCCGCAGCCAGAACCATGTGTGAAGCGAAATGGATGTCGCCCGAAACCAGCTTCATGCAGGTCTCGCTGCGCTGGAAGGCAACAATAAGCAGAATGCCTATAACCAATCCCACGAAGGCAAAGACCACATTCTCCAATATCATCTTCATTCGCAAACTTCCTATAGAAGCTCCCATAACACGGCGGGTATTGATGCCACGCATGCGCATCGGCACCTCAGAAAGCGAGAAGTTTAGCAGATTGAGCATGGCAATGAACAGCACAAACACCGACGCAACGGTCAGGACATCCACCAAGCCACGATTGCCACGGTCTTTCGGACCTACGCCTGAGAAATATATGTCGTCCACGGGAGTGATGCGGATTTTCATGTTGACCTCCTTGTCAAACTTCTTCTCGTCCTTCTCGCTATAGCCGTTTTCTTTCATAAAGGCAAGTTTTATGGCACGCTCCACTTTCTTAGGGTTGGCACCATCGTCAAGTAGCATATAGATATTGTAGCTCCATTCGATCCAATCATTCAGCCCCCTCTCGTCCTCGCATATATACACGCCGTTAGGCAGAGTGCAGTTGTCGGGCATATCCTCGCTCACACCAACTACGGTAACGGTAGTTTTGCTTCCATCGCCATTTTCACACTCAAACGTCTTGCCTGCTGCATTCACCGTGCCGAACATCTTCTCGGCTGTACTTCGGCTTACAATAACATTATGTCCATCTCCACATGTCTTACTCGACCCCGAGAGCAGCTTGCCCGTGAAGAACTCTATGCCAGGTTTTCCCATATATATCAAAGGAACTGCTATGGTACGGTTGCCCACCTTGACATCTGTCTTGTTGATATATGGACTGATATAGGTTGCGTCCTTCACCTGCGGTATTTCCTTGAGTAATGTCACGAATGGGCGACAGATGTTGCAACCCCAGTCTTCGCCGAACAAGCCGCCATATATCTCCAAGCGATACATGTGCTTGTAGTCGTGAATGTTATGGTTATACGTGCGGTTGTATATCACCTGCGTCATGAACAGATAGAACGTGGCTACGGCTACACCCAATCCTAAGAGATTGAGCAGAGTGGCTACGCGGTAGCGACGAAACATGTATAATAAGCTTTTCATACGCTATCCTCCTAAAGAATATTTTTATTCTCCACCACCTGTCCGTCGAACAAGTTGATAATTCTGTTTGCCATCATGGCGTCGTGCTGAGAGTGGGTCACCATCACGATGGTGGTGCCTTCGGCGTTGAGCTGCGAGAGCAGTTCCATTACGGCGAGTCCGCTCTTCGAGTCGAGATTACCTGTCGGCTCGTCGGCGAGGATGAGCTTCGGCTTGCCCACCACGGCACGTGCTATAGCCACACGCTGCTGCTGACCGCCGGAGAGCTGCTGCGGATAATGCTTGGCACGCTGGCTGAGTCCCACCTTGCGCAGAATCTCGGTCACGCGCTCACGGCGTTCCTTTGACGGTACGTTGAGGTAACGTAGCTGCAGGTCTACGTTCTCCTCTACGGTAAGCTCGTCGATGAGATTGAAGCTCTGGAACACGAAGCCTATCCTGCCGCGACGATACTTCGTGCGTTCGCTCTCCTTCAGCTTGCCAACGGGTTCGCCGTCGAGCCAGTACTCGCCGCTGTTGGGATTGTCAAGGAGTCCGAGGATGTTGAGGAGCGTCGACTTGCCGCAACCGCTCGGTCCCATTATGGCGACAAACTCACCGTCTTCCACGTTTATGCTAACACCGTTGAGAGCCACTGTCTCCACTTCTTCCGTGCGGAAGATCTTCGAAAGATTTTCTGTCTTTATCATGATTATTACTATTTTAAAATTAATACTTCATTGTCCTTGAATGCTTCGTAGCCGCTGGTTATTACCTTTTCGCCAGGCTCCAAGCCCTCTGTCACCTCATAATACTGCGGGTTCTGGCGGGCTATGCTTATGCTGCGGCGGTACGCCTTCTTGCCGGAACGGTCGAGCACGTATATCCAGTTGCCGCCGGTGGTCTGGAAGAAGGTGCCGCGGGGGATTAGCGTTGCCTGCGACGACTTGCCGAGAGCCAGCTCCACGTAGTAAGTCTGACCGCTGCGCATCTGTGCTGGACGCGAGCTAACGAAGACGAAGTCGGTGCGGAACGATCCGTCGCGCACCTCAGGATAAACCTTGCGGACACGCAACTGATATTGCTTGCCGTCGCGCGTGATGGTGGCGATGAGTCCCGGACGCACACGGTCGATGTAGTGCTCGTCTATCTTCGCCTCTATCTTGAAGTCGCTGAGATCGTTTATCTGTCCGATGTTCTGACCAGCCTGTATGTTCTGACCAAGCTCCACGTCCAGCAGTCCCAGCTCGCCGTCGATGGCTGAGCGCACCTCCAGCTTGTTCTTACGCTCACGAACGAGCAGCACATTCTTGCGCATATTCTGAAGATTGTCCTCCATCTGCGCCATCTGCACGTGGCGGTAGACGCTGTCCTGCTTCAGTCGCTGACCTATAAGACGCTGCTTGCGCTGAGCGAGATTATAGTCCTCGCGGCTCTGAAGATAAACCTCCTTGCTTATGAGCTTCTCCTTGTACAGGCGCGAGTTCTGCTGAAAGGCACGCAGCTTGCGTTCGCAGTCCATGTCGAGCGTGGCTTCCTCCGTGCGGTTGTTGAGCCTGTCCTGCTGCATAGCCACCAGCGTGTTGCGCAGCAGGTTCTGCTTTTCGGCAAGTTCAGCCTCAGCATTGAGAATCTGCAGGTCCAGATTGCTGTTGCTCAGTCGCAATATCACGTCGCCTTTCTTCACGCGAGTGCCTTCCTCAACAACCTTTTCTCTCACGATGCCTCCCTCTTCAGGCGATATCTGCACCACCTGGATGGGCACCACCTGTCCGTTAAGACGCACATAGTCGTCAAACTTGCCACGTGTGACATCGCTCACCGTGACGTCAGCTCTCTCTACGGTCATCGTGCTCGCCGTGCTGCCGAAGACTATCCACGTGAGCAGCGCCACCACTGCCACCGCCGCCGCGATATACCATGCGTAACGGCGAATGAATGATTTCTTTTCTATAGGTCGGTCCATAATTTTTCTCCTTTATAATATGCTAATAGCTTTTTGTTATAAGCCATTGTCAGCTGGCTCTGCAACAGCCTTACTCTGCTCTGCAGCAGCGTCACAGCTGCCGTCTTTACGTCTATGGATGATGCCAAGCCTTCCTCATACTTGCGTGTGGTGAGACGTGAGGCAATGCTGTCCGCCTCCACCTGTTCCTGCATCTTCTCCACCTCCTTCGTGCTGTTCTCTACGTCCGAGGCAGCCTCAACAATGATGCGCCGCAGTTCAGACTGCTCGTACGCGAGGTTCTCCTGCGCCTGAACGAGAGCCGTCTTGCGTCGGCGAATCGTGGAATACGAGGCGAGGCGGTCGAACAGCGGAATTGAGAGCGACAGCCCTACGTACTCGCCGGCGTTGTTGCGGAACTGGGAAGAAAAGGAAGCGTGTCCGCCCTTATCCATATTGCGGAAGAAAGAAGTGGACACGCCACCAGAGAGAGAGATTGTCGGAAGTAATGCTCCGCGTGCTGCACGCAGACTGTAGCGTGCAGCCTCCACATTCTGCTGCGCCTTAAGGATGCGCGGATTGTCTGTGGCGGCGAAAGCGGATATCTGAGAAGCGTCCTCGGCTGTGAGGATTTCGTCATCGAAGGACGGTTGTATGACGGCGAGAGCGGAGTCGACGGGGAATCCCATCAGTTGCTTCAGCGCCAAACGTGCCTTGGTGGTCTGACTCTGCATGTGCGCCAACTCGTATTCGTCAGCGGCAAGCGTGGCACGCATCTGCGCCACATCAGCATCGCTCTTCTGCCCCACCTCAGCCATCACACTGGTCTGACGGAGCAGCTCACGGCTCTCGTCGCGCTTCTTGGCGGTCTGGCTGACGGCACCTTCGCAATACACGAGGTCCATGTAAGCCTTATAGACCTTCAGCGCCACATCGTCCTTCTCTGCCCTTACGCCGCTGCGCCCCATAGCCTCGTTAGCCTTGGCAAGCCGCAGATTGTTGTATCGCTGCAAGCCGTCGAACACCACGAGCGACGCCTGCAAACCGTAACCGTTATATAATGTACTTACATCGGTGTAGGTATTGGTGGACGGGTCGATGGCACGACCGAAATTCATCTGTCCGTCCACGGAGCCATAGACGCTCGGCAGGAACGCGCCGATGGCCTGTGTCTTCGCCGCACGGCTGTCCTCAAGGGCGAACTGCTGCTGGCGCACGTCGTGACTGTGGTCGGCGGCATACTGCATGCAGCGCTCCACGCTCCAAGGCTCTGAAGCGGACAGCGGCAAGGCGGCAGCAATGACGTAGATAATAAGAAATAGATGCTTCATCATGTCGTTTCTTTGTTTTTACGTTGCAAATTTAACGACAGGAAACGTACGACGTAATAACGAAGCGGAAGAAAAACAAGAAACGAAAGCAAATCGGACGAAAAGTGTATGAAAATCATACAATAGCGGCTGGCATCCGCCATCCGCTAAACAGGAATTAGTCGGATAGATTGAAATTAGGCAGGGCTTTGACAAAAACCTTTCTCCACATGCCGCTTATGGGCGCAAATCCTATCGGATTTAAATAAAAGGCTTTACATTAGGTCTTACGAGAACCATGTTCTCGACAACCTAACGTAAAGCCTTTTATTTGTGCACAGCACGCGCCCATAATCGGAAAAACATATAAAAACACAAGGATGCAGAAGGTATCAAAACTAAAGAAATTTTGGAAAAAACGTAATAAGTAATACAAATATAGGAGTCGCGGGCATTAGCTCCTACTATTTGCCCTTTTTCCTCAATTTGTTTAGTTTTACACATCCTCTTGTAACCTTGTGTTTTGAACGGTTTTTTCCGTTTGTGCTTTTCGAGAGAGGCGAAAGCCTCTCATTCATTTATGGTATATATGGGCGTGAGAACTTGTTCTCATAAGACCATATATACCATAAAGGAATTGCCGAAGGCTCGAAAAGCATAAGCGGACTGTGGAGTAAGGTTTTTGTCAAAGCCCTGCCTACCGCAGCAAACTCACCGCTAAACTGCAATTTACCTTCTGCGTGGCATCATCGGTCCGTGCCCGTTGTTCTTCATCACCAGCTCCTCAACAAGATGCTCTATCAAGTCGCCCAAGGGGAGTTCTACGGTCACTTTATTGGAAATCTTGAATGCTGGCGAAATGATTGGAACGGTCTCCATCTTGCGCTCGAACGGATTGTAGCGGCGCTCCACACCGAGATTCATGTAGAAACGGCGGTTGCCAACGGTCATATATCCGCCGTAACTTGTGGTAGGCACATACGGGAATGCTGCCATGCAGATAAACGGGTTGGAGTTGTAGTAAGTGCCGAAGACGGTCAGAGAAAGGTTCGGGCTGAAGCTGTAGGCTATCTGTCCAGACACGCCGTATTGCGAGGTGACGCGACCGTAATAGAGGTAGCGGTTGGCAGAGAGCATGCCCTGCACGGTCAGATCGCCAAGACTGTACTGCACGCCGCCACTCACCGACTGCACATCCATCAGTCCGATGTAGCTGCGATAGTTTCCTACGGCAGTAAGACTCAGATTCTTCGACACCTCCATCGACGTAGCCTCCGTATGGCTCGCATCATAACCGTAGGCAAGCGGCTTCTCTACAGCGAACGACATAGGCATAGGCGAAATCATGACTGGCGTGGCAAGAACATCAGAAGACACCATCGCCTTCATCATCAGAATGTCCGAATAGGAAGGCGTTATGGGCTGTGTCAGCCCCGACACTTCCTGCGCCGCAGCCCCCATCGTCGTTGCCGACAAGAACATCAAAAAAGCCATCAGTTTCTTCATATCTCACTACGTTTTGTTGTCAGTCACAAAGATACAGATAATTATTTACTAAATCACAAAGAGTTTTGCTGATAATATGTTATTTTTGCAAATAAATGTAATACACCTAAAACCAACTATATATGAAAACCAGAGGACGCAATATCTGCGATACGCTTAAGGCTATCCGCAAGGAAATAGCGGATGCCAACGGAATTGAATATTCACCCGAGGAATGTCACTTCAAGGGCGAATGCAGGGGAACTTGCCCGAAATGCGAACAGGAAGTGAAAGACCTGGAGTATGAGTTGAGGCTCCGACAGATGGCTGGAACGGCTATCAAGGTGGCAGGCGTCGCTGCTGGAATAGTTGCCATGACTGCCTGCTCGAGCGGCAAGATACAAAGAACGGTTTCGGATAATGCCAAGCCAAGAGTGGAGAAGCCAGCAAAAGAGGAAAGCCCCAGACTGTTAGGGGTTGCTCCATACCGTCAGCCGGAAGAAACAAGCAGCAAGATATTCGGTGCTGCCGAGGAGATGCCTTCATTTCCGGGTGGCGAGAAAGCACTGATGCAATACATCAAGGACAACACCTATTATCCGGAAGAGATGTGTGAAGGAGCAGCTCAAGGCAGAGTGATGGTGGGCTTCGTTATCAATGAGGACGGAAGCATTAGTGATGTAAAGGTATTGAGAAGCCTTACGCCTGAATGTGACGAGGTGGCTGTTAAGATTGTGAAAGGTATGCCGAAATGGAATCCCGGTAAACAAAACGGCAAAGCGGTGAAGACAAAATACACAGTACCCGTATCTTTCCGAACAGAATAAAATGACAACAGTTCCACTTATCTGCATCGACCGCCACCGCCTTACGATAGACGGTGAGGGGGTCACCACGCTCGTGGCGTTCCACGGGTGTCCTCTACATTGCAAGTACTGCCTCAATCCGCAATGCCTTGAAGCCGAAGACATATGGAAGGAAACGGACGCAGAACTCCTGATGAAGGACGTGGAGATGGACAATCTCTACTTCCTCGCTACGGGAGGCGGCATCTGCTTCGGTGGAGGCGAACCGCTCTTGCGAAGCTCCTTCATAAAGGAGTTTTGCGGGCAATGCCCGGAAGGATGGCAGTTTACGATGGAGACAAGTCTGAACGTGCCTCGCCGCCACTTGGAGGAAGTGGCTCCCGTCATCCATTCCTTCATCATCGACATAAAGGACATGAGCCCCGCCATCTATCAAGCCTACACGGGCAAGAGCAACCAGCAAGTCATAGACAACCTCGTATGGCTCTCCACCCACGCCAAGCATAAAGACAAAATCATCATCCGCCTACCGCTCATTCCTCAATTCAATACGCCGGAAGACAGGGAGCGCAGCAAGCAAGCATTAAAGCAAATGGGATTTGAGCGGTTTGACGAATTCGAGTATATTTGCAGACATTAGATGCAATTAGTGCATCAATGATGCACCAATTTGTGTCACAAAACTAAGACAATTAAGGGAGCAGGAAGGCTGAGGTCAGTCATTCATCTCGCGGTCGAGCCGGTTGCGCCACAGATACTTGCGCGTTTCGTGTACGATGACTCCGTTCAGACCTATCAAGGACAGAAGATTAGGGATGGCCATGAGCGCATTCATGCAGTCGGCAATGTTCCACACAATAGTGAGATTGGCGACGCTGCCGACGAAAACGGCAACGATGTAGAGCATGCGGTAAGCGTGAGTCCAGCGCTTACCCTTGAGATATTCCATCGCACGCTCACCATAATAGCCCCAACCGAGAATGGTGCTGAAAGCGAATGTGAGCAATCCGAAGCTCAATATGAACGGACCGATGACGGGAATCTTCGAGAAAGCCATCTTCGTAAGCTCCGCACCATTGCTATAGTCGATGTCAGGATAGGCAATGATGCTGCTTACGATTACGAGTCCGGTGAGCGCACATATCACCACCGTGTCCCAGAAAGTGCCTGTGGAGGAAACCAAAGCCTGGCGTACCGGATTCTTGGTGCGGGCAGCGGCAGCAACGATAGGAGCCGAACCAAGTCCAGACTCGTTGCTGAACAGACCGCGGGCAATGCCGTAACGGGCAGCCATGATGACTGAGGCACCTGCAAAACCGCCACCTGCGGCTTGGGGCGAGAATGCCGAACAAACTATCAGCCTGAGCGCAGGCATCACATAACCGGCATTCACACACAATATAAATATACATCCTAACACATAAAGCAATGCCATAAGCGGCACCAGCATGCTACAGACCTTCGAGATGCTTCGTACGCCACCGATGATAACAGCCGCCGAAAGAAGCATCAGCACGCCGCCACTCACCTCAGTACTGATGCCGTACGAGGCGTGCATTATCGTGGAAATGGCATTGGCCTGCACCGTACAGCCGATGCCGAAAGCAGCAATGGCTGTAAACACGGCAAACAACATTCCCATCTTACGCCATCCCAAGCCACGTTCCAGAGTATACATCGGACCACCAAGCATGCGTCCACTTTCAGACTTCACACGGTATTTTATAGCAAGCAACGCCTCGGAATACTTCGTCGAAATGCCGAACACGCCGGTAAGCCAGCACCAGAACACCGCTCCCGGACCGCCTAACGCCACCGCTGTGGCAACGCCAATGATGTTTCCGGTGCCGATGGTGGCGGCAAGGGCTGTGGCAAGCGCCCCGAACTGCGACACGTCACCCTTCTGCGACTTGTCGCGCTGTACGGAAATACGGATGGCTGTGAACAGCTTACGTTGCGGGAAACGCAAGCGAACGGTAAGAAAAACGTGCGTACCAAGTAGCAGTACAATCATGGGCCAGCCCCAAAGAAACGAGCTTAGCGTGGCGAAAAAATCGTTGACGTTATCCATATCTAATGTGTATTCATTGTTATCCCGACGGCTTTCAATATGCTTCGGTTTGCCATAAAACCATTGCAAAATGCTTTACAAAGCGATGCAAAGGTAATAAAATATTTTTAATGATGGTTCACACGTCACGATATTTGCATTTCTAACGCTCAATACTGCCAGTTCAGCGCACAAAGAAATCTTTGGTGCGAAATTCTCGAGTTTTGAACGCTTACGCTTAACACGCTAACACACAATACGCTATGCTGTTATTAGGTTTCAGACATAACAAACAGCATAGCGAAACAAGCCTGTTAAGGTTGCAAAAGAGCCACTTTTGCATTGCAAAACATCAACTGTTATGATACGATAGAGCCTCTTTTGCGTTCCAATAGTAGAAGTATTGGAGTGCAAAAGAGGCTCTTTTGATATTTTAGAGTGCCTTCAGCTCTGCATAATCCGACAAAAACCGCCACTTGATTCTCTATAATCAATTTTATTTTTGTAACATATTTTTACTCTTGTGCGATATTTGCATTGGCAGACAAAGCCACATTCTTTTAACATCGAACTTACGTTCATAAACTTGTTGACTTTATAGAAACATAATCACAGTTTTATAGCATCACTAATAGTTTTTCAATGTAATGCTTGCAATAAATCTCAAAAAGGTGTATTATACAAAGATTAAATATCTCAAAAAGGTGTAAAATGCGTTACTATGAAGCGAAAAATATATCAACAGCTCCTTGACTGGAAGGAGAAAAGAAACGGCGAAGTGGCACTACTTATTGAGGGTGGTCTGTTTTGAGGGCTTATGTGCGGAAACCTCACGGAATTTTTCTGAAATAAAAATTTTCCGCAAGCTCACCAGTGACTGTAATAGACTGATTGTCAGCACAAATACATATTACATATTTGGCTTATACCTCACGGAAAAGAGCTTGTAACCTCACGGAATTTAACTATTTTTCCGTGAGGTGCCATACAGAAGTAACTTCATTTCTTTCAGTCCATATTTTTCCTGCTTTCCTTAATCGTTTAAGCAAATAATCCAATTTATTGTTCTTCTGTTTGTCGTCCAACTGGTCTGGCAGCACGTCCCAAAGCAGACGCACTATTTCTGGCTTCGTCAACGAACCATGATCCTTCAACGAACCGAGCAGCAACGCCTCACATTTCTTATCATCCAATCCCTTGTGCTTGGAATATTCTATCTTCTGGTCTGTCACTTGGGCAATATCCTTTGCTATGAAGATATGTGGTAAACGACCTTCTATCAGTTTGCGCTTGCGGAGGATGGCATCGGAGTCAAGGTCGTCTATCGTAGCGTCCTTGATGACTTGTGCTGTCCAATCGTATGCGGAATCTTGCTCGTCAAGTATTACATTAAGACGTGAGTCTGTCAATTCCACCAAAGAATCATCCCATCTCTGCCATGCCTTGCTGTGTGCATATACAGGACGACGCTTCATGTGTTTGTGTACATGAGGCAGCGAGCACTCGGAGGTATTCATTTCTGTTTTTTATCCCAACTGGCTTATAATTCGGAAATTTTATCTAAATTTGCAGGAGAGAGTGCTATCTTCATTGGAACACCTAACTTACACCTACTCTTTGATAGAGAATATACGAACATTAATATAAAATGGAAGATTTATGAAAACAACATTATTCGGATGTGTCTTATCAGCACTCATGTTAGCCTCTTGCTCGTCTGAACAAAATGTAACAGAGCCTGTGAGACTGAGCGACATCGTTAATACTGGGTGTACAAGGTCTTTCTCTGCAAAAGAGAGTCGGCCTGAGTATTACAGAAGTGAAATGGAAAAGAAGCCCCAAGTGTCTATTTCCGTTGATAAGAATGGAGTGGCGACCTTCAAGTTCACAGACCTTGAAGCAAATTGCATTGTGAATGAATTCCGTCCGTCTGTAAAAGCTAATGACGGAGAAATCGCCATAGTGTTGATACCGTATACTCCAGACCCAACAGTGGAAGCTAATTGTTATTGCAGATATGATGTAAGTTTCAAACTCAGCAATGTGGTATCAGGCAAATACTGCATGAAAATTTATGAGTCGGATTATTATGGCAAATACGACACCACACATCCATTTTATGAAGGCTTAGTTTTATTTGCGCCAAACAAGACTTTTGAATTTGACCTTTAACGATTAAAGTCCCATCCGCATATATACTATATGTCAATGGACTTGTTTTTTTGATTATATGGTTGCTGGGTATCACAGAGCATCATTGCGTAAACACACCCAACTCAAACAGTTTGTTTACGCATTGTTTACGCAGAAACCAAAAACAGCGGCCTACGCCGAAGCGTAAGTCGCTGTAATAGAAGCGTGGACCAGCCTGGGCTTGAACCAGGGACCTCCAGATTATGAGTCTGAGAGATTGATGTTTTATGATTTTTTATATTTGTAGATTTCATTGATACACAACGATTTATTAATTTTGCAATAGTTTATGATATGCCAAGAAATCCCATATCAAAACGACTCTGTTTTCCCATTGTTTTCCCGACAAACATCGGAATACAGGGCGTTTAGACGAGAAAAGAGGAAGTTTGTTTTCCCATTGTTTTCCGAAATTGAGATAATTGGCAAGTTGAGACCTACAGACTATTGGCAAAATGGCAAAGAAACTGGACACTACTTACAAGAGCGCAAGGTACGGAAGTTGTACTTATGCCCTTATCCTTGACAAGCGTCACCCCAAGAAAGACCGGGAGACGTTTCCTGTCGCAATGCGCTATACTATAGACCGAAAATCATGGTATAGTTTTGTTGCTGGCGAATTTACGGAAGAAGATTTTGCGAGAGTATGCACGCTAAGTGCAAAGGCAGTGCGTTCAGAACTCTATGAAAAGAAGATGGAGTTTGACGCCATCTTTGATGCCCAAACCGAGATGATTGAGCGTTTGGGCAATAGTCTGTCGCTCGAACGCATCAAGGCTGTTGTTACAGGAGTGGATTCCACAAAGGAAACATCCTTTATCGGTGTTTGGGAGAAAAAGATAAATTTCTATCTTACGGACAATAATGGTGAGCGATGCACCACCGCTGAATCATACGAATACGCCTTGAAATCCTTTCAGAAGATAATGTGGAACAGACCTATTGTAGGCTTTAAGGTTGACAAAGAAGACATAGAGTATTGGAACAACGGCATGATGCATGGCGTAAAAGACGAAACAGGAAACCTTGTCGGCAAGATTAGCAATACAACTCGCGGAATATACCTCCGTTCTTGTCGGGCTGTATGGAACGAGTGCGTCTCCTTGGGCTACCTCACCAATCAAGAATACCCATTCTCCAATATCCAGAAGAAGAAATTGGTGTCTATTCCTGTAGGGGAGTCGAGGAAGCATTGTTACCTTACAGTGGAACAAATGACAGAATTGTATCGGGTATTTGTTGGAAAACGCTATCCCGACACTTGGAAGAGCGGATATGCTGAGAGAGCACACTATTCCTTGGGGTTGTTCCTTGCCCAATATCTGTGTAATGGCTTTAATCTTGCCGATGCTGGCGAATTGACTTATTCTCAATATTATTTCGACACTGGTAGAAAAGCCTTCAAGTTTAAAAGAGTGAAGACCACAAATCGCACGGAAGGTGGTTCTGAGGTGATTATTCCCATAATAAAGCCTCTCCAGCGGATTCTTGACGAGATTGCTGCTGAGCCAACGCTCAATGGCTTTGTTTTTCCTGATATTCTGCAAGGTGCAACACTGAAAGCTGATAAGCGCAAACGAATCTCACAAGAGAACTCCAATGTGCAGGACAGAATCATCAAGATTTGCCAAGATGTGCTTCATTGGGAGGTGCGCCCATCGGGAACATGGTGTAGACATTCATACGGAACAAATCTTTCCCATGCACGTGTGGAACAGAGATACATATCCGAAAGTATGGGACATTCAACCAATCATTCGATAACAGATAGGTATATTGCCCAGTATCCTTTGGAGACGCAATTTGAATATAATAGCAAACTCCTTGACTTGGAGCCAAAGATAACGGAGGAGGACATCAACAATATGACGGAAGAACAGAAAACAGCAATGCTTCTGAAACTTTTGACGAAAAAATAATCACATTCAATATATAAAGGTCTAACATGGCAAACGAAATATTAACATACACTCACGAAGGGATGGAACTTCCTTTTGAGGATTGGAGCAGCACGTTTCACTCTTTCAGCGACTTGGCATCCATCATTCAAACGACCCATGATGCAGCCCAGTCATCGGCTGTAAGGGCTATCAACCGTATGCAGACCATGTGCAACTGGCTCATTGGTTATTACATCGTTGAGTTTGAACAACATGGCAAAGACAGGGCTGAGTATGGTGCTCACCTGCTGAAGAAACTGGAGGAACGGGTGGATAGGAAAGGACTCAATGTTACTTTGTTTCAGACTTCTCGAAACTTCTATAACCTATACCCACAAATGGAAGGGCTATTCGTTCCAAATAAAATTTATTCAACGTTGTCGAATAAATCAGGGAATCGTATTCCTTTGATGGATAAATCTGCTGATGCCCAGTTTAATACAAATTGTGCGACAGCGTCGCATAATTTTCAGACACCACCAGAAATGATAGTCTCACGCTTGTCTTTTTCTCATATACGAGAGATTATGAGCGTAGATGACCCTCTTGCTCGTTACTTCTACGAGCAGGAATGCATCAAGTGTACATGGTCTGTTCGCGAACTTCGCCGTCAGATTAGCACCAACCTCTATTTCCGTACAGGTATTAGTGACAACCCAGAGAAAATACTTTCCCTGCCCTCTGTGCAAGGACATGACTCTGCTGCGTTGCAGATTCGCCAACCTTTCACCTTTGAATTTTTAGGATTGAAGGCGCAGGAAATAGTGGACGAACACGATTTGGAGGATGCGCTAATCACCCATCTGCAAGAGTTTATCCTCGAATTGGGCAAAGGCTTCTGTTTTGAGGCTCGCCAAAAGCGCATCATTATCGATGACGAGTATTATTACCCCGACCTTGTGTTCTACAATCGCATTCTGCATTGTGGTGTTATCATCGAATTGAAGAACGAGGAGTTTTCGCATGAGAACCTCGGACAGCTCAATGCTTATGTGTCATATTACAAGGAGAATGAGATGCAGCCAGGGGATAACCCTCCCGTCGGCATATTGCTCTGCACACGAAAGGGAAAGAAAATGGTGGAGTATGCCCTTGCTGGCATGGATAACCAACTCTTTGTTTCCACCTATATGCTCCAGTTGCCAGACAGAAAGACCTTGGAAGATTTCTTGTTGAAGCAGTTGGGTGAATGAAACGTTTTCTCAAATTGCCACCTAATAGCAGTAACATAGCAGATGGAGATAAGAAATTTCAAAAAGAACGCCATGAGGGATGCGCTTGACAAAGTGCATTTTTGGAAGCAGGAACACCAAGAGGATTACTCACGCTTCTCATTGGATATGATGAAGATGATGCGCAACGATTTCAGCCAAATTGAACGCATATTCAAAATGGCTGCGAAATATGTGCCTACATCCGTGCTTATTGAGTGTCGGAAACTATTTGTGTCCAACACAGATACCGTTCTGTCAGATGAAGAAAAGACAGCCGTGGCTATACGTATTGTCGATGAAATGATGGCTTTCACTGGCTATCTGCGATTGGGTTTCTATTCCGAAGTTATTGGTAGGGATAAGAATGAAACAAACGAAGACCTAATCTTGATAAGGGAATATGGTCTTGTTGACAAGGATATGAGTGAGGAAGATGACGATCATCTTTATATCCCTTATGTCTCAGCTAAAGAGTTTTGGGATTCGTTGCCTTCCCTCGTACAAATGGCTGTATTCAATTTTAGCAAAGGGCATACAGCGGAAGAACTTGCAACAATATCAAAGCGAATAATGCTGTCTGCCATTCATGCTCTCCCAGAAATGTATTTCCGTCTTCGTGAAGAAATCTTTGAGGAACGAAATACATTGCTGATGTGTACGCTCTATTATATCTGCTTTGACCATGGACTACCCAAGAGTGCAACGGCATTGAGCAAAGTAAGTCTTAACGACAAACAACTTTCCATCGTGCGTGAATGTGTCAAAACAATTGTAGTAAATCTTGTGGAAACCAGCGTTACGCAAGGTCTTGACAAGAAAGCAGAATGGACAAAACAAAGTAAGGAAATAGAGGACATAGAATTTCGACAGACCATAAAGAATGCCCTTGACAATACGAAAGGGAAGCATGGACGCAGAACCATTCTGCAAGAAGAACTGAGTATTGATGATATTCTAATAGCAGAAAATAAGACAGCATTGAAAGAAACCATCTTAGTTGCCCTAAACAACATGGAGCATGAATACGAGACTGCTTACATCAAGGCTGCACTTTTGCGCACCAACCACCTTGATTCAAAGACCTCTTTCGCCACTTTCCTGCGTGCTGTAAATCATTTCTCTGGTCGAGAATACAAGTATGACCCAGCCCAAAGGGTAGATTCGTTCATCACTATCAACCACAAAAAGTTTGCTGTGTCAAGTAGCTCTAAGTGGCAACGTGCGAGAAGAGTTATTTCGGGGTTGGTTGAGGGGTTTGAGAAAATAGAATAAGTGATATTTATTAAGTGTGATAATCATACATAGCTTTGCAAATTCATAAAACCGAAATACATGCTTAAACAAAAGAAAAAATATGGGATGTCAACCTATCTTATAGCTTCGGCAATTGCCTTTGGGTTCCATTACGGCTTTTGGTATGTAGTGAATCCTGTTATCTTCTATAAGGGTGGCTTTCCATGGCAAACCACGATTCTGGAATTTATTTACTGCACAGCATTTGCTTGTGGAACAATAGGAATCTGTAATATTGTGGTTTCTATGCTACGCAAGTATCCACTTCGCAAATATACGCTGTCTTTTGGGCTAATCATAGCTAATACACTAGTATGGCTGTTTACCACAATCTTTGTGTTTACGCTTAATGCAATCCTGTGGAATGATAATATGACAGAAGTACGTCAAGCCATTTTTATTTATTGCGTAATAGGGCTGCTAATAACTTGTACTTACGGCATTTGGCGATTTGGCAAGCATTTACTAAGCAATGAGCAGCTTATATCTAAGCTTCAGATAGAGCGTATAAAACGCGAGGAAGAGATTTCCAACCTCCAACTTCACATGCTAACGGGACAGATGAATCCACACTTTATCTTCAATACATTGAATATAATCTGTGGAAATATTGCCTCACATCCCGATAAGGCAATTCGCATGATAGGTGATTTTGCAGACATATATCGCTACGTCGCACGGCACTATACAGAGAAGTGTGAACGAATAACAGACGCTGTAGAATTCAATAAGCGATATCTATCTATGATTTTGACAGACTGTATGAATCAATACTCTTGTGAAATTGACCTGCCAAAAGCTGATGGTTATCTTCCTATGCTTAGTCTGCAGCTTGTCTTGGAGAATGCATTTATGCACAACAAGCATACAGCAGAGGAGCCCTTATATATGAAGGTGTATATAGAAGACGATTGCATCTGTGTTACAAATAGTCTCAATCCTATAAGCGACAGTAAAAAGTCGCTTTCGGTTGCAATCGGCAATCTCTGTCGCAGATATGAAATCCTTTGTGGTAAAAAGCTCCAAATAGTAGATACAGACAAATTCCATACCGTTAAACTTCCAATCATACAAGAACATGAATTGCCTCATAGTAGAAGATAATCCCACTGCTTTCACATACCTAAAGCAACAACTTGTCAAGATTGACGCATCAGCTTGCAGCAATGATACGATTGTGGATTCACTGTCTAAGCTTCGTCAAGCACTTGCCAATCAGTCGAGTTATGATATAATTTTTATGGATATCAAACTTTTAGATGGCGTCTGTTTTGACGTTTTAAAAGAAATGCCTATCAGCTGCCCAATAGTGTTTACAACCGCATTCAATGAGTTTGCCATTGATGCGTTTGAAAACAATGGCGTGGCTTATCTCATGAAACCAATTCAAGAAGACAAACTGAAGATTGCCATTGAAAAGGCGATAATAATGAATACAGGAACAGATGTACTGAAAAAGTTGGCTGAAGAAGGCTCTTCTGATACGACTTCCGCTTATATAGACCATTTCTTTATCAACGATGAATGTGGTGTCTCTTTTGTGGAATGCAACGATATAGTTTATTTTGAGACAGATGATGGAAGACACTGTACGATACACACAAAAGACGGGAAAGACTATGTATATGATAAGTCACTCAGTTCTTTTATAAATCAACTTAATCCTGAGTTGTTCTTTTCAGCCAGTAGGAACTATTGTGTAGCACTACAGTATGTAAAGTCAATAGAACGCACGATTACACGAGGCGGAGAGATTACTATGAGCTATGTGGATGGATACATACCTATCAGCCGAGATAAGAGAAAACAGTTGATAGATATTATAAGGCAAAGAGAAGCTGACCTTAAAGGTTAGACAACATTTGCGTGATACAGCAACGCACTTTTTCGTGTTTTACTACCCATATGACATATAAAAATTGAGTCATCTCGAATCCAGGTGACGGTTCATTGTTGTGATTTGGCCGTTTCGTTGCACAGCTATTGCAAGTTAAAGACTTAGAATATACATTTGCAATGTCAAACTCAAGTATCTGGAGATACAGAGAAGACATTGAGCATAACAATATGAAAAAAATCTCTAAATAATCGTATTGATGAATAGATTCTACATATCTCTTTTTTTCTTGTTCATGGCAATGACATCATCTGCTCAAGAACAAATATCGGGTATTATTGTAGGCTATAATAGTAAACCTATTGAATTTGCGACAATACTACAATTATCTGCCGATTCTACAGCCATAGAAGGTACTGTTTCCGACAACAATGGTAAATTTAAACTAATAAAAGACACCAATGCGAAACTTCTAAAAGTAAGTTACATTGGCTATCAAAATCGAATAATAAACCTCCCTCTAAAGAAAGATACTATTCATCTTTTTATAAATCAAGAACAGCTACAAGAGGTACTTGTTACCGCTCGCAAACAATTGACAAAACGCATTACCAGTGGCATATCTTACGATATGTCCCAGAACAAACGTGCTCAAAGCGAAAGTTTGCTTCAAGCCTTACGCTATGTCCCAACATTGGATGTGGCATTAAATGGCAATGTCACAGTGAAAGGCAACTCCTCATACCGAATTTATGTGAATGGACGTTCTTACGATATGGCGCAATCCAATCCACAGCAAGTCTTGCAAAGCATTCCTGCAAAGTCGATTAAGAAAGTAGAAGTGATTACAGAACCATCAGAAGCCTTTGGCAATAGTCCAGGCGAATACATTATTAATATTATTACAGATAAAGATGCGCTGGATGGTATCTATGTAAACACTACGCTTCAGGGAAATACTCAGCCAGTGACCAATGATGGCATTATGGTGATGGCGAAAAAGAAGAATGTAGATTTTTCTCTATCATATAATTATGATCTTAATGGTCAACACAATCAACCACTGACTCAAGAGATAAAAACACCGGAATCCACGACTTTTCTTAGCAGTATCGGCAATGGTAACTGGCAGACTCATCTTGTTAGAGCCATTACCGATATCCGCATTGACAGTGTGAATACAATTTATGCCGACTTTCACACCAGTTTATTGCGTACAGACATTACTGGCTCTTGGGAACAATACACTACAATAGATCCCAAAATCTATCGTATGGAACAATTGAATCATGATATTGCTGGCACTATTGAGGCGAATGCCCTATATCGTAATTATTTCAAAAAGAGACCTGGTATAGAACATTTTTCTTTGGGATATCGCTATACTCACAATCCAGACAAACATCACTTTGCAACTACTGTCTATAGCGATAATGGCACAACCATCAACAATCAGCAGACAGATGGATCAATGAATGAGCACACGATTAGAGGGTCTTTGTCTCAGCCTATTGCTAAGAACCATACACTCAGAATTATTGCAAAACAAGTATTGCGAGATGGTAGTGTAGAATCCTCGGACGACAAAAATATTGCATATAATCAGTCGTTATCTCAAGCAACTGCATATTATAGCGGTCAGATAAGCGACTGGAGCTTTTATGCCTTGCTGGCAGGAGAAAATGACTATATGAATATGCGCTTACCTCTCACTGGCGAAGAAAATAGGCACAATGAGTTCCACCTCTTACCACAATTAGGTGCGTCATGGAACGCAAATCAATACACCCAACTATCGGCTCAGTATTCACGCAGCACTACACGACCTGGGTTAGCAATGCTTAATCCTTTTTATAGAGTAATTAACAACAGTGCAGCGTCACAAGGCAATCCGAATCTGTCATCCGAAATGAATGACATGCTTTTAGTCAAATTCCTGTATATGCGTGGAAATTTGTATTGTCAAATGGGCATAACCGGTACTATCACTAATAATGCTGTATTCTATTACGAGAAAGGCATAGATAGCGAAGGCCGACTGCTGAGCACCTACGATAATATAGGCAAGAGCAAAAGCATAGGTGTTGACCTGTTTGCTAATTGGCGTCCATGGTCTTTTGCGTCCTTTGCTACATACCTTAAAGCATCACATGGCAATATTAAGGCTGAGGAAATGAATCTGAATCAAAATTTCTGGACATATTATGCAAATGTTTCAGCAGACTTTTATCTACCAAAGAATTGGAGTTTACAAGGCCGTTACTCGGCTTCAAAACAGGCTCCAATGCTTTGGGGTACGGTAAATACAACTCATCGTTACTCTTTCAAAATAGACAAAAGCCTAATGGATGGCCGTCTGAATATTGGAGTAGAGGCAAACAGCCCATTTTCCAAATACTCAAGACTTGAGCAACGCGTAGTGAAACCAGAAATGGAGACAATACAAACTAACTACATAACAGCACGTTCTTTTGGTGTTTATATCTCTTATACTTTCCGAAAAGGCAAACGCGTGAATATTGAGCGCAACAATACGTTAAAAACAACCGACCAACAAACAGGTGTAGAATGAAACAGATCTTTCAACACGATTCAATGGAATGCGGAGCTGCTTGTCTAGCAATGATCTGCTCTCACTTCAATAAGCCCATGCCATTGAAAGAAATTGTTAAAGCATGTAATGCCACAAGGGAGGGCGTTTCTATGCTTGGACTTAAACAAGTTGCAACTGAAATAGGGTTCGAAGTGATCATTGCTCAAGGTAAAATTGAGGATTTGGACAATGAGGAATCTGTGATATATATTCACACAATGTTTGTCATACATTTATCTTCTTATTCCGAGGTCTTGCATCAGGAAGTCACTTGCAATCCATTCCAATTCCCTATCCACCTTGGATAGTTCCTCTTTGGATAAAGCATATATGCAGTCAATCGCCAGTCGGTTGACTGCTATTTTTCTGTGTGCGAGGATGGCCTCTTCGCCACTGATGGAGGAGCGGTTTGCACCGCTCACCTCCAGATAGTCGTTTACAGCTTCACGCATGGCGAACTGTCTAATGCCAGTTTTTGCCCAGTTTATAAGGGCATCGGCAGTTGCTTTTCTTGTCTTGATATATTCGCTGTCTGTCATAATGTTTATGTTTTGAAGTTTGCTAAAAAAGTTTGATACATATCCAGATGGTGATTCCCACAAGGATAATTGCCCAACTTATAAAAGCCAAGCCGAACATCCAGGCATAGGTGCGACCATTGAAGTAAGCACCTTCTTCAATGTTTCGGATGCGCTTTAGTTCTTTCTGTTGGTGAGTGAATAGGACATTTATTCGCTTTTCATGTTCATCAAGGGCTTGCTTAAAGGCTGCAATGGCGGTGTTGTTCCGCTCGTTCAACAGGGTAAGTCCTTCATCGTTGATACCTACTTTGAGGTTGATTTGTTCTGCCTTGACAATAGCATTGCAGATTCCGTCAACGATATTCTCCGTACTCTTTTGGACAGCCATAAGAGCGGTTTTTGTTAATTTCATTGTACGATTGGCTTCTGAAAGTTCCACCATTACAGAAGAGAGGACTTTTTTGGCAGACGCAATTTCATCAAGAGTGCTGCGGATTTCCTCTTTGCCTCTTTCAATAGTCTCGTCTTCCTGCATCTGATTGTACAGGGTTAGCACATCCTGTGCTGCATCTTTCTTGTTTCTTCCCATACTGATAAGTGTTTTAATATTATCTTCTACGACTTCTCTTTATCGGTTTGCAGAGCCAATTGGCTTGCATTGCGCAACGTCTTGCCCAGTCACGGTCATCTTCGTCCTTGTCACGTCCCCAACTACTGCCTGGACTACCACCGCCACCACACGACTCCGACATACTGGTGGCAGCATCAAGGTAGCCCATAAAGAGCAGCATCGCCACATTCAGAATGTTATTATGGCTTGCAGAACCATTCTCAGGAACCTCAATGCCACTCTTCATCGCATCGTATGCAGTTCTCTGCATTACTATGTTGAAACGCTCGCCATCAACCTCGATAATCTTTCTGAACCTTGCAGGAATGGCAGACTGAGCCACATCATTTGAGCGTGACTGGCCACTTGACATTGCCGTATTTCTGCTGTCCAAGGAACTTGGTCGTAATGGCGAGGCAGAAGGTCTTTGACCAACAGGGCTTGTCTGTGGGTGCAGCTTGCGGAAGGTGTTCTCGATTTTGGATGCCGTGAGGTTTCTGCCTACACCCAGTTCCGATGCCTTGATGGTAGTTCTGCCAAACGTGAAGCGATAGCCATGTACCTTTGCTTGACCAGTCTTGTCACGGACTAACTCAATATCATATCCCTTATCCCTCAGTCGATTGGCATAGACATTCCAGTCAAAGACTGGCATGGAGCGTAGCACGTCCATACAAACATTGGTTATCTTCTCAATGCGTTCCTCACGAATATCCATTGCGTCTTTCCAACCATGATGCTGATTGACAGCCTTTGCAGCCATAACGGCACGTTCGCCTATAAACTTCACATCATTGAGAATGCCATTCATGTCAATGCGGTTCACCACCAAATGCAAGTGAGGAATACCACTCTTTGAGTCACGATGAAGGGCGGCAAAATACTGAGAGCTGGCAATACTGGTTGGCTTGACTGATGTTGCAGCCTTGCCTTTTCTCTTGCCAATGTGGTTCACCTTGGAGATGTGGTCTATCTCATGGATAAACTCGTCAAGGCATTTTTGCCAATCTTCCATTGTCCAGTTTCGTGCTTCTTCCTCAGATGGGGAAAGCTCAAAGCGGATGGATGTCAACTCAATGGGCTTCTTGGCGTATTTCTGTTTGAATAAGGACTGGTGCAGCACCATTTCGTCCCACATACCCATAGGAGGCAGACCATCGCTAAGATGATTGGTCTTGACTATGTCTGCACGGTTATTCTTTGTTGCGTAATTGGTCATTGCCTGACCATGTTGAATTGCTGTTGCTTTTGCTATCATACCATATTGATGAAATTGTCTCTGATGTGGCTCCATTCCTCAATGAGGGAATTGATGCCTTGCATCCACCGCGCCATGAAGTCGGCTCTCTTGAATAGTTTCTTCCTTTCTTCCTGCGGCAAAGCATGAAGCGCATTGCGTATGCCTATCAGTTCCGCCCTTGCGCCAGTCAATCCTTTCAAGGCTTCCTGTTGTTCTGTGGTCATGGGCAGTGACGGCTTATGTCCAAGGGCAATGTCATGGAGATAGATACTCTTGCTCCTTCCCGACAATTGGGCATTCTTCAATACAGTGTTGAACTCGTCTTCTGTAAAACGGACATCAATGTGTTTATTCTTGGGAGGTCTCTTCCGTGAGATTTTCTCCGTGTTATTATTTTTATCTTCTTTCATTGTAAATGTATTTTTGAAAGTTGAAACTTTGATATAAAAGGATTGCCAATGTGAGCCAGCGAACATTCAAGGATGCCTGTAGTTAGTGGTGGGCGAAGCGAAACCGTCTGACACTGGTACTTCTTGTTTAGACTTCCCGAAAACCACGGCTAATGGAGGCACGGACTCTGGCGATGGCATATCTGTCAAGATTGATTGCTGATGAAAAGAAAGGGAAAAGGAATTTCATTCCTCATACCATCGAAAGATGGCGATACCTGCCGCAGGTGAAGGCAGTGCCAAATAAGCGTCTGTCCCAAGTTGTCCCTCAGTTGAAGCCACAAATTCCTTATTATCCTATATCCCATAATTTTCTTTTTTGGAAAGTATATTGGGGACAAAGGGACATGAGGCAAAAGAAAGGAGGTGTCAGAATGGTAGTTCTGACTGCCAATTTTCTTCTTTTCCCTTTTGTTCTTCTTGTTGAGCACTTATTCTCACCCAAGGGTGTTTCGTCCGTCCCGTTTTGTCGCAGTACGATGGGTGCAACCCTTTGACCTTCTCCTGCTCGCTGCGCTCCCAGCCATCCACCAACGACATGAGCCGATTGATGTATTGGGCAGTGTACTTGGCTGGATTTCTGCGTACAAGGTCGTTAGGCAATTCTTCGATAATCTGTCTTGCGCAGACCATATTGAGCAGAAACTCTGGCTTGCTGTCGAGCGTTGTTTCGACATATGCACCTTTCTGATAGGCTGCACGCATGGGAATGCTCCAAGTGTCGTAAGCCTTAGGAACAAGGCGTTCCAAGTAGAGCCTAATGTCATCAAGGATAGGGTCGTTGAGAATGTTTGAATGACACATTTGCACTTCGTTCGCTTTTGCCTCCAATTCTGGACATAAATAGAGGTTCGTGCCTTTCTTATAATAGGTGTATGCCTCTGCCCATAGTTGATGAACTACAGATTGCAAGTTTGAAAGCCAATCGGAAACATGACCATGGCCTTGTACTGGAACAATCCACCAACGACGATTTCCATTGTCGCCTTGTAGGAAGTTGGTCTCGTTAGTGGTGGCTGCAAATACATTGTGGCGCAGATACTCTACTGGCTTGCGGCCATAGGCTGGACGCATACAGTCACTTCTGCGGCTCAGGAAAGCCTTTGCAGCCTCCGCATCGTTGGCTCGTTTCATACCGTTCAGTTCGCTTATCTCGATAATCCAGCCATTCGTGATAGTCTCAACCTTTTCCTTATCGCCACTTGCGAAAGAGAAAGAGTCGTTAAACCATCTGTCACCTATGACTTTAAAAAATGTACTCTTCCCAATACCTTGTGGTCCTGGCAAAGTGAGCACATTGTCGAACTTACAACCAGGCTCAAAGGCACGAGCTACTGCCGCCACAAACCACAACTTAGTCTGTTCTCTGATGAGCGGAGTGTTCTCTGCACCAAGATAGTCGATGATGGCAGTCTCAATGCGAGGTGTGCCGTCCCATTCCTCTTTGCGGATATAATCTTGAACTGGGTTGAAATTGCGCTCAGAAGCGGTAGTCTTCAACATCTCGAACACTTTGTTCTGGGTAAGTCGCAAGTCATAGTTCTGTTCCAAGTAGTCTTGAATCTTCCCTACGGATTCTTCATCCACCTTGTTCCCATTGACGTTGCAGAACAATGGAGAAAAGGAGATGTCGTCTTGGCAGAAGGTGTCAAAGCGAATTTGACGGAGATTCTCATCATGTGTGAAAATCATCCTAAGATTGCTGATGGTCTTCAAGGTGTTCCCCTTAGCATCAGTGGATAGGTAGTCTTTCCAATCTTTTTCCATACTACTTTCTGATAGACGCAAAGCCACCTGCTTTCTTGGCAAGTTCCAAAGCCAGTTCCACATCAATCACTATCTTGCGAGCAACCTGAGTGATGGCAGGGGCTATCACTCCGCTTTTCTTTATACGATTAGCCGTAGGAATGCTGCAACCGAATATCTTGGCTATTCCAGCAATACCATGCTCATAATGTCTCTCTGGCACCACTTCGGCAGATGCCTTTGCCGTTCCTTTATCTGCATTTTGGAGGAGCAATACAAATTCTTCTCCCGACATCATGCAGACAGGCTTCTCTAACAATTGTTCTATTGTAACGAGTCTTGTCATACAATTCTTGCTTTGTGGTCCGACAGTTGTACTTCCTGACATTCCGATTAAACATTTGTTGTTGGTTCATGAACCATCTTTGGACTCCCGTGATTTGGAATCCGATGGCAAAGGTAGTCTGTTTAAGTCGATGAAGAATTATGAGTGCTATACGCAAAAAAGTGAGTAAGTTTTAATTGTATGGTTTTGAAACACATTTTAAGATTTAGACAAGGCAAAAGGCTGAAATGAGTAGGATTTGGTGATTTTATGTATAGGCATAACAAAAAAACAGAACATGAAAACGAGTCCTGTAGCACCATGATTTTTTCCTCTCTCATGGAGGGCTATAATATAAAGGCGTTTCTGCTTTGGATACAGTTCGAGTAAGGAAGAATGTATCTGTTTAAAGGGGGAAAATAGGCATCCCTTTCTTGACAAAATTGAACGAATTGGATTGGAAGTAGCATATGGGACAAGGCTAAAGGTTATACAATGGAAGTGCCACAGGAGAAAGTGTGTGATTGATAAGGACAAGTGTTCGAAGGACCAAATAGAGGAACTTTATGCAATCAGAAAAGCAATATACATCTGGCCATCAGCATGGCGAAGAAAGGGTTGAATTAGCAATGTAAAAGGCAGGGAGTCAATGATGATTCCCTGCCTTTTGGAGTGATTTGTGTCATTTCTCTGTGAGTGCCTTCTAATTGAATAGCTCGAAGCTTTCAACATGCATAGCAAATGGAAGAACATTCATATGTTGCAACCTTCCGACTATGATTGCAGGATGCGTGTTAAATTGGGCTGCATACCGCTTCAGTGCTGTCGTTCCGAAATCATTGCCTTCAATGATGATATTGGTCTCCTTTTCTGTCAACAATACATCTGACGAGAATTCATCGGCCTGCTTCTCCTTTTTCAATTGCTCTTCATTATATTCGATGTCTTCAAGGAAGATGTCTTTCTTTCCATGAAGAAGAATATGACCTATTTCATGGAAGAATGAGAACCAGAACGTATCATATCTTTTGCTTCTTCCTGAAAGTTGAATACAGGGGATGTTATTGATCCATCTTGTAGAGCCGCTGATTGGAGCTTTCTTAAGACATGGTGTGTATATGAGTTTGATTCCACACTCTACGCATAAGGATTGCAATTGCTCTGGGAAATTACTGGGTTCCTTCCGCATAAGCTCTTTCATAGCAGGTAGCTTGCTCCTTAATAGCTTATCTGAATATTCTATTCCAACATTAATTTCAGATGCTTGAAGTTCGCCTTTTCTTAGCCATGCAGAGATGGCATACGGCTCTTTTGTGGTAGCAAGGGAAATACGAAAAGCAACTTTTAATTGCTGATTCATATAGTAATTCTCCCAGGCAATTGGAGAACTTACTCCGAAGAAGTCCAGAATAACAGCAGTCTTTTCTTTTTGGACTGTTTTCTTTTCAATCCATCCTTGATTGGCCATGTCTGTGTATGGAAACTTTTTAGCCCAATCCGCAAAAGATACAATCTGAGCTTGACGCTTAGAACGGGCAACGCACTCGTCATAGATACGCTGCCTGTTCATCCAAAAATTAGCTGGGATTTTTGTGACGTTTTCAAAAGCTACAGCCATTTCAGGGGTAATAGAACTGTCGCCTTTAATAATGGCAATAACAGTCTTTTCTGGTTTGGAAGTACGCACTGCGAATTCCTTAACAGACATACCCATTTCTTTTATTTTCTCATCTAAGGTTGTTCCTGGGTGAGAAACATTTTCCGGGATGTATAAGTTTTTTGTTGCCATATTGTTTTTTTGTTTTAAAAGTTATTTGCCGTGGTAGTTATCTATTTCTTCTATCTCAATGCTATCAATTTCAATCCATATATACTTACCGTCAGGATCAGTTGGTATGGGGAGGGCGGTAGGAGTGAAAATCAGTCTGTATGGCTGATCTAAGTCACATGCCCATTGACCTTTTCTGTCGCCCTTCAATTCGTGGTAATGACCTGGCAGGTATCTGGTCTCTTCCAATGTACTGGCTGCATAGAGATCATCCAGTCTCTGCTTATATAAGCCAGCCCTCAAAGGACCGAGCTTCTTGACACGCTTTTTCTCATCCGAAGCGTACCCTTCAAGTTTCTTTGTACCAAATGATATTTTCACACGTTTCCAATTTTTGGTGCAAAGATATAAAAAGTTTTTGATTTACACAAATTGTAAATCAAAAACCAATATCTCTATAACCTTTTTTATGATATTTGATACTAATCCTGCTTGTTTCCACTACTTGTTGTCTTAATGGTAATACCCCTCATACCTAATAACTCGATAGATGTCCGTTCCAATGCAGATGGGTAAGCCAATACCCCCCAGGCCGTCCGAGAACTATTTTCGATTTTGTTTTTCCTTTCAATCTGAAACTGTAGTATCATGATTCTGTTGTTTTATACGGCAAACAAAATCAAAACAGCTCCTCAATTGAGAGAAAGTACTATCATCGGTTGCAAATTGAAAGTTCACGCTTTCTAATTTGTGAGTTTTCGGACAGTCTCCCCCTATGGCTATTGATATAGCGAGTTTGATGACTATGAAGATTAGCATTGTCAACAATCCAAGCATTGATAAATGGCTTCTGTATCATATGCTTGCTGATCTCACTAGCTTAAATATCACGATAGCGCAAGATGCAAACGAATTCATGCCGATATTAAGAAGGGCAGATGTTGCTGTTCCATTGAAAGGACTGAAATATATCAAGTGTTTCTGTTTCTGGAAACATTTCTATGTTCGAAGGTGATGAGTTTGAAATGGGGAAAAAGACGAAATTTTGTGGCTCGTCCGACATTTCGGGTGATGCGACAGTCATGAAGCGAGTATAAACGAAGAGTAAAATTTTTGTTTTCCCATCATAATTTGACACTCCGAGAAACCTTATTTACATTTCTTACTTAGGCTGATATGATGCCAAGTTTACCAAAAAATCATGGAGTTTTCAAAATCGCTGTGTTTTCCCATTGTTTTCCCGAAAAGAAAAATCAGCAACTTGAATTTCTTCTAAGTTGCTGATTTTTAAGGTGGACCAGCCTGGGCTTGAACCAGGGACCTCCAGATTATGAGTCTGTTGCTCTAACCAACTGAGCTACAAGTCCGACTTATACCTTATGTGGGATAAGTTTGCGGATGCAAAGATACTACTTTTTAGGGGAAGCGCCAAATAAATTCCACTAAAATTTGCGTTTACAAATGTTTTCATTACTTTTGCACACGTCGTCCATCGGTTTACTTACCATAGTGTCAACACTTAACATTACGCACACCTTATATATGACAAATCTTTCGAGGATAACCGTGTCGGCGGGGAATATGAAGCGAACCGTCCTGACTTTCCTCCTCCTGCTTACCGTCACTTTCGCTATGGCGTCGGGCAGGGGTTACAGATTTCGTGTCATGTCGCGTGTGTTCCGCTATGCTTCCACTGTGGATACATCACGTCTGCGCTCCGTCGACACGCGTGCCTACCTCAAGTATGACATCCGCATAAACCGCCGAAATGCCATTCTGCTTGCCATCCCCACCATGTTTGCCGTTGCAAACGGGGGCGACCGCGAGTATATCGGCGAGACTTACGACCGCATCACCATCGGCAAGAACGGCGAGATTAAGGCGAAACGCCTGCTCGACCGCTCCACTGTTCCGCACCAGATGAACACCATGCCCACGCTCTTCAAGTATCTTACGCCTCGTCCTTACGAGGAGATGCTCATCGAAGGCAGGGTGCTTTCGCCGTTCCACTTCCGCAACCGCCGCTTCTATCGCTATCAGGTCACGCCGTTCTCCGTGAACGAGGCGCTTGTCAGCTTCCGTCCGCGTACCAACAATACGCAGATGGTGAGGGGCTGGGCGCGTGTAAACGTTCATACAGGACGCATCCTTGAGGGTGCCTTTGACGGCGAATACGACATGATAAGGTTCCACATCGCCGTTACGATGGGCACGAAGGGCGCGTGGTCTGTGCTGCCTTCGGAGTGCAGCCTCAACTCACGCTTCCTCTTTCTCGGCAACGACATCACGTCTGAATACACGCTTGCCATCGGACTTCCGAAGGTTATCGGCGACACCATCGTCAACCGTCGCGATACGGCACTCATCAATCGCGTACGCCCAATACCTCTCACCAGCCATGAGGAATATCTCTATCACAAGTATTATGCTGCCCGAAACAAGGGCAACGACACGCTGCGCAGCGACAGCAAGGAACAGAAGAAGACTTTCTCACACCGCTTCTGGGGGGCTGTGGGACGCGGTCTGGTGGACAAGATGAAGCAGGATTTCGGATCGAAAGGACAAGGATCGGTGCGTGTGGCGCCAATCCTCAATCCGCTCTACTTCAGCTACAGCTCGCGCCGAGGCTTCACATACAAGTTCGACATACGTGGATCTTACTATTTTAACGACCATCAGGCGCTGCAGTTGCGCTTCAAGGCTGGCTATGCGTTCAAGGAGAAGCAGTTCTTCTTCAACCTTCCCTTCACCTTCTATCTCGACCGCAAGCACGACGCCTACATCCGAACCGAATGGGACAGCGGACGGCGCATGACCAGTTCGGAGGTGGTGGACGCCATAAAGAAGGAGCGTGCCGACTCCATTGACTGGGACGCTCTCAACCTTACTTACTTCCGAAGCCATTATCTGAAGGTCTTCGCACACTACGACCCCACTCCACAATGGGGACTTGAGACAGGCATAATCACCCGAAAGCGCCGCGCCATCTTCACGGACGGCTTCTCTCAGGCGGACAAGCCATCACACTATACGTCCGTGGCTCCGCTTCTGGAGCTGACCTATCGTCCAACGGGATATAACGGTCCGGTCTTCACTCTCGACTATGAGCGGAGCTTTCGCGGTCTGATGGGATCGAACACCGCCTACGAGCGTATGGAGATTGACGGACAATACATTCATCGTCTGTCCGCTCTCAGCTCCCTGCAGATGCGTGCCGGAGCCGGATTCTACACCCACAAGGGACCCGACAGTTACTTCCTTGACTATACCAACTTCCGCGAAAACAACGTGCCGGGAGGATGGAATGACGACTGGGCGTGCTCCTTCGAGCTTCTCAACTCCAACTGGTATAACGCTTCGGAGTATTACGTGCGTGCCAACATAGCCTACGAATCGCCGTTGATGTTGCTCTCACGCCTGCCTCTCTGCGGCCGACTCATTGAGAAGGAGCGCATCTACTTCAACGCCCTTGCCGTGCGCAACCTCAATCCTTACATCGAGTGGGGCTACGGATTCCGCACCCGTGCCATCTCGGTGGGCGCGTTCGTGTCTCAGCATAAGTGGGATTTCAAGGAGGCTACGATACGCGTAGGCATCGAGCTGTTCCGCCATTGGTAAGCTCCGCCAGTCCTTAAAAAGTCTTTATTCCTTTGCGGTTCATACGAAAAGCATTACTTTTGCATACAAGTATGAACAACACTATCTCCACAAACATACCCCCTACATCTGACGATCATGGCTATTGTGCCACCATCGGCTTCTTCGACGGCGTACATCGCGGCCATCAGTTTCTTATCAGCAAGCTTACTGAGATGGCGCATGCAAGCGGAAGGAAGTCGATGGTCATCACCTTTGACCGCCATCCACGGCAAGTGGTACAGACCGACTACGTGCCGCGCCTCATCACATCCCTCGACGAGAAGCTCCGTCTGCTTGACGCTACGGACGCAGACCGTGTGGAGACGCTCCACTTCGACGCTGCCATGGCTGCCCTTCCGGCACGCCTTTTCATGCAGAACGTGCTGCACGACCGTCTCGGTGTGAGCCTGCTCATGACAGGATATGACAACCGTTTCGGGCATAACCGTTCGGAAGGTTTCGAGGAATACGTCCGGTTCGGACGCGAGATGGGCATGGAGGTGGTGCAGGCACCGCCGTTGGACGTCAGCGGCATGCGCGTTTCGTCGTCGCTCGTGAGACGTCTTATTGGCGAGAAGGGCGACGTTGCCAACGCCAATCTCTGCCTTGGCCATCCCTTCGCCATCGAAGGACGCGTGGTGGAGGGCTTTCAGGAGGGCAGGAAGATAGGCTTCCCCACTGCCAACATCCAACCAGCCGAGCCGTGCCAGCTCGTCCCCCGCATGGGTCTTTACGCTGCCCGTGTCAGCATCGAAGGCGGCAAGTGGCATAAGGCACTGCTCAACGTGGGCAACAATCCCACCTTCTGCCGCGACCACGTAAGCCTCGAAGCGCACATTCTCGGCTTCGCTGCCGACATTTACGGCAAGAAGATACGCGTGGAGACCGACCGTTGGATGCGCGAAGAAAGACGCTTCGACAGCGTGGACGATCTTCGCAGACAGCTCGAAAAAGACCGTGAAGCCATCATCAACATGTAAGAACGTATACGGATAACTCTATAAAAGAAAGAATATGGAAATAAAAAATCAGAATAATATGAAGCAGAAACTATTATCGTCAGCCCTGTATCTTGTGGTGTTCGTCCTCATTCAGGCTGTCATCGGCGGCATCGTAGGATTTGTCTGTCAGACAGCCAAGATAGGCGGAGCAGCCCTTGTATATATATCGCTCATTGCCAGCGCCGTCACCATAGCACTGTTCGCATGGCGCAAGTGGTCGCCGTTCTCACGCGAATACGTACAGCGCCGCCAGTGGTTCACGCTGTTCTGGGTGGTCTGCATAGCCATAGGCTGCATTGCCCCCACGTCCTTAGCCACAGAGCTGCTCCATATTGACCTGCCCGAGAATTACAACCAACTGTTCAAGAGCATGATGGGCCACGACCTTGGCTTCCTTGCCATAGGCATTCTCGCCCCCTTGGCGGAGGAGATGGTGTTCCGCGGAGCCATCCTGCGCACCCTTCTTTCAGCCTTCGGCAAGCAGCGCCGCTGGCTGGCTATAGGCATAACAGCCTTGCTCTTCGCCGTCATTCACGGCAATCTGGCGCAGGGCTTCGGCGCTTTCTTCCTCGGACTGCTCATAGGATGGATGTATTACCGCACAGGCAGCATCGTGCCGGGCGTGGTGTTTCATTGGGTAAACAATTCCATTGCGGTTATCCTTTACCGCATAGCGCCACAATTCGCCGACATGACGCTTACAGAATATTTCCAGCATGACACCCTCCGCATAGGTCTTTGCATGCTCTTCTCGCTGATGATATTCGGCGCTTCGCTCTATCAGTTGCGCATCCGACTCAACTGACACTCACTCACTAAAACCGCAAACCTATGAACAATGATATAAAATATCGCGACATAACCGTTGCCAGCTCCGTACGTCAGCATGAAGGCAGCCACGTCGGCGACGACATTCTTCTCTTTGACGACATCACAAGCGTGCTTATCGGCAAAGACCCGCGCCGCATGCAGAGCCTCTTCCTCGCCATGTGCGTGAAGGGCCATGCCAGCTATTTCGTCGATTCGGTGGCGCATACCGTAGGTCCCGGCGACATCATCATCGTCAGCAAGGGCCGCGTGACGTATGACTATACCCTCTCGCCCGACTGCCAGGCCATCGGCATACTCATCGATTACGACTTCTTCAAGGACACCATAAAGAGCGTCCACGAACTGTCCGCGCTCTTCCTCTTCGCCCGCAACCATCCCGTCTTCCATCTTCCTGACGACAAGGCGGAGGAGATAACCGACATTTTCTTCCGCATGAAGCGCAAGATAGACGCGGCGGACAATCATTTCCTGCGTGAGATGGTGCAGTCGATGTTCCTGACATTGGTGTACGAGATGTGCGACGAAATATATAAGGTGCAGACCCATTCGCCCACACACAATACACGTGCAGAGGAGATATTCACGACATTCCTCACGCTTGTGGAGAGCCACTTCCGTGAGGAACGTCGTGTGGGATGGTATTCGGAGCAGCTCTGCATCTCGCCGAAATACCTTTCAGAGACCGTCAAGGCGGTGTCGAAGCGCACGCCTAACGAATGGATCGACTCGTACGTCATCATGGAGCTGTGCATGCTTCTCCGTTCATCGCAGAGAAGCATAAAGGAGATAGCGCAGTCGCTCAACTTCTCCAATCAGTCGTTCCTCGGCAAGTACTTCAAGGAACACATGGGCGTGTCGCCGTCCGACTATCGCAACGGCGCATCACCTCGCCCCAGAGGCAAGGAACGCCTCGGCGACGGCGCATAGTTCGTCATACCATTCCTGGCCGAATCGTCTTACGAGCGGTCCTTCCAGGAATTTATATACCGGCAGTTTCAGCTCGTTGCCCTTACGCACGGCGTCACGACAGACGTCCCATTGATTGTAGTTAAGGGCAACGATGCCGTCGCGGAACTTCTTCTCACGTATGGGATAGAGTGCGCATGAGATGGGCTTGCAGAAGCCCGTCTTGCCTGCGCGGTAAGCCCTTTCCAGAGCGCAAAGGCAGCAGCCGTTCTCATAGCAGGTGAATACGCAGTCCTTGCCGCCCACGATGCTCGTCACAAGGTCGCCGTCACGGTCGGTGTAAGCCACGCCCTGCTTGTCCACCACGGCTTGCGCCGAAGCCGACATATCGTCCCAAACGGTGTCGAGCACCGCCTCTATGCCGCCTATCTCGTCCAGTGTGACGGGCGCTCCTGCGTCGCCTTCCACGCAGCAGATGCCCTTACATTTGTCGAGGTCGCAGCAGAAATTCTCGGTTATTATGTCCGAGGAAACCAGTATATTGGAGATTTCTAATATCATAATGTCATTCTTGTTTTTTTTTACTTCTTCTTACTACCATTCTATCGGCGCTTCTCCCCATTGCTGCAGGTATGCGTTGCATTGCGAGAAGTGGTGATTGCCGAACCATCCTCCACGGTTGGCGGAGAGCGGAGAGGGATGAACCGACTGTAGGATAAGGTGCTTCTTAGCATCGATAAGCGACGCCTTGGAGCGTGCGTAGCCTCCCCAGAGTATGAACACCAAGTGCTCACGTCCTTCGGAGAGGGCGTGTATGGTGGCGTCGGTGAAAGCCTCCCAGCCGTGTCGCTGATGGCTTGCCGCCTGATGCGCCCGCACGGTCAGCGTGGCGTTGAGCAGCAGCACACCCTGCTTAGCCCATCGCGTAAGGTCGCCTGAGGCGGGAATGGGCTTGCCGAGGTCAGCCTGTATCTCCTTGAAGATGTTCTGCAACGACGGTGGCAGCGCCACTCCGTCTGCCACGGAGAAGCTCAGTCCGTGAGCCTGTCCAGGCTCATGATAAGGGTCCTGCCCTATTATCACCACCTTCACCTTATCGAACGGACAAAGGTTATAGGCATTGAATATGAGGCTTCCCGGAGGATAGCATGTCTGTGTGGCGTATTCGTGGCGCACGAAGGAGGTGAGTTGCTCGAAGTAAGGCTTGCCGAACTCCGCTCCGATGTGCTCCTTCCATGAAGGGTCTATCTTTACGTTCATGTGTGATATATGTATATGTGTTATTTATTACGGCGTCTGTAGGCAGAAGGTGTCAGTCCCGTAGCCGAGACAAAGTAGCGGCGGAAGCTGCTCAGCGAGTTAAATCCTGACTGCATCGTTATCTCTTCGAGCGTCAGTTCAGTATTGGTGAGAAGCTGCTTCGCCTTGTCCACTCGCCATCCGTTCACATACTCATAGAAGGAGGTGTCGAGCTGTTGGTTCAGATAGTTGGATATGTATGTGCGGTTGGTGTGGAGCGCCTGTGCGAGGTCGTTGATGTTGAGTGTGGGATTGAGGAATATCTCGTCCTCCACGAACACCTTCTCCAGATGCTGCGCAAAGTGGTAGTCCGGACCTGCATTGTCCATCGCCTTCAACGTCAACGGGGGCGTGTCAGTAACGTCAGCCTTTGCCTTCTCCTTATTCGATGCGTCAAGAACCTCGAGCATGTCCTCCTGACGGTAGATGAAGTAGCAGAGCGACGCAAAGATGCTGGAGCAGATGGTGTTATACGCTGCCGCACCGAGCGGCGACTTTGTCTTTGTGGCTACGAACCACGTCGCAGCGAGCGCCAGAAAGAGCGTCAGAATGTACCACATCCAGCGGAGCGAGAGCCGGTCGTCTGAAGAGAACGACTGGATGATGATGCTGTTGAATCGCTTCACGGCATAGGCTCCGTAGAGGATGATGAATATGGAGTGTGCAAGCGCCACCCACAGAATGGCTTCATACACGTTTCTGTCAGGCTGTACGATGTATGAGGAGATGGCAAGGACGTATGGCGCCACATTGCAGGCTGCTGCCACGAAGCGCATGTTGTAAGGATGGGTGAGGCGATAAAGCAGAAACAGCGCCAACGGCACGGCTGTGGTCTGCAGCATGTCGGTGACGGGTCGCTCCTGGCTGCCGAGGATATTGTCAATGAAGAAGACGTAAAACTCGAATACGCTTATCAGAAGCAGATAAAACATGAAGTAGAAGGCTGAGCGCTGCAGCTTGTGCTTTCTGCCTTTTATGTACATTACGATGGTGCCAGACACCTGCAGCATGAAGAACAGTCCGCAAGAGAAGTCTCTGAGGCGCATCATTGTTTCGTGAGACATATATATATTATCGGATATAAGTTTGTAGTGTGAGTATGAATGTGGTGCTGTATGACGGCACGGGGCGTTCGGCGAGCGAGAGGTCGCCGTCCTGCGCCATCATCATCTGGCGCGACAGCGGCAGCCCTATGCCCGACCCGCTCTTCTTCGTCGTGAAGAACGGCACGAACACCTCGCGTGCCACCTCCGGCTTCATCGGACAGCCGTCGTTGCTGACGAGTATGTCGGTATGGTCATCCTGCTGTCTGAGGCTGATGTCCATGCGGTGCGCTCCTGCCTCCACAGCGTTTTTCGTCAGATTTGCCATTACCTGCCTCAGCATGTTCTCGTCTGCACGAATAGTGACGTCGTCCTCTATGTCGCAGCTGAACCTTAGGTCGGCGTACATGGCGCTCATGCCGCCGAAGAACGGCTTAAGGCTTACGTCGGTAATGACAGCCTTCTGGAGTTGCGTTATCTTGCGATAACTGTCCACGAAGACGTTCAGCGAAGCGCAGGTGTCGTGTATGGCTCTGATGCCCTCCTCCAGCGGTGTGCCCTTGACGGCAGGGCTGCTCATATAAGCCTGGCTGATGCATGTTATCGGCGTAGTGGCGTTCATAATCTCGTGCGTCAGAATGCGCGTCAGCTTCTGCCACGACTCCACCTCGTTCCTCGCCAGCAGCCGGCTCACCTCCAAGCCCGTGTCGTTAAGCGCCGACTGGAGGTCGCGCTCTCCGGCGAGCAGTCCGTCCGTGGGAAGGCGGAATGAGAAGTCATGGTTGCGCAGCGCCTCACGCATCAGCTGGGCACGCAGCGAGAGCAGCCGTTGGTGGCGCCATTGCCAAAGAATCATGATGACGATGACGGCTGTGAGAGCTGCTATGATATAATATGGGGTCATTTATCTCTCGTTTTTATTTCTTCAACTTCTTATAGAGCGTCTGCCTTGTTATTCCGAGCATTTCGGCAGTCCGGCTCATATTGCCGTGGCATTGCTCCACAGCTCTCTGCACATGTTCCTGCTCCATCTGCTCGAGCGGAATGACCTCCCGGCTCTTGTCGATGGCTTCATGCAGCGCGGCAATGAGGCGGTCGTTGTTCCACGGCTTCGTGACGAAGTCGGCAGCCCCATACTTCAGTCCATTCACCGCCAGTTGCACGTCGGCGTAAGCCGTAATCAGGATGACGGGCGTATTGGGATGGAGCTTCTTGATGGTCCGCAGCCAGAACAGTCCGTCCTGTCCGGTATTGACGCCAAGCGAGAAGTTCATGTCCAGCAACACGGCGTCCACCGCCTCCTCCTTTGCAAGAGTGGCGACAAGCGTGTCTGGCGATGTCAGCGTGACAATGCGCTCAAACTCGGCAGCAAGGCAAATCTTAAGGGCCGTAAGGATGGCAGCATTGTCGTCCACGACTACGAGAGTGTTGTAAGTATGGGTCATATCTACAAATTTAACTAAATTTAGCCGCCCCTACAAATGATTTATTCGTTTTTTTGTTTGAGGAAGATTAAAATCTTAGTTGAGAGTTGAAAATGGAGAGTTGAGAGTTATGAGAACTCCCGCCCCACATTTCCGCCATAAGATACGTAACTGACGTTTTTTATTTGTATTTTTGCAATATCTATGACTGGCTGCACGTTGGTCAGAATATTAAAAAGAAAGACAATCACCCATAGTATTGCATATAACAATGAAATATCTGAACCGCCTTACGAATGTTATTATAGGCCCCATCAGTAACGAACCGGTATTCTGGAGCGTTATTGCGTTCGCATTATCCTTCTCACACATCTTAGGTATGCTGCCGGAAAGCATGACGGAAGTGTCGGTCTATGAAGTGCGAAACATTCTCATCATATTCTCAGGCTCGGCCTTTATCAGCTGGTGCCTTTCTGCCATCGTATGGCGTTTCGGCTTGAAGAATATCAAATGCCTGCTCTATGTCATCGCCTTCCTGCTGATGGCGACCGACCTGTTCCTGCTGTTTAATTTCGGCACCATACTGTCCTCATGGATTCTTCTGTTGGTGAAAGAAACCAACCCTACAGAGTCGTCAGAGTTTTTGAGCAGATCAATCTTTACTGGTGCCACCCTGAAATGCCTTGTCCTGACAGTCGGTCTTGGCGTTACCACTTACTGCATGGAAAGAAAACCGAAAGTCGTGCGCTTTAAGAGAGATTGGCAGAGGACAGTCTGTGCGCTTATTGCGCTGCCGCTACTGACGCTTGGCGCATACCTCGGCTTCTGGTCGGTAAGATTGGCAGGTCTGAACTCGCAGTTCGACATTGAGGAGTGGCGGGCACATCACGGCAGCTATGCGCTTGAAAACACCGTTACCAACCTTTTCTATTCCGTGAAATACCTTAATGTTTCAGGGCACGACAACGCGACTGCCATCCGCACCTGTGTGGATGCCGCACGCCAACCCGCCTCAAGCACTGAACAAGACAGCCTGAATGTGATATTGGTGATTGGCGAATCATACAACAAGTATCATTCGCCGCTTTACGGCTATTACCTCAACACCACACCCGTGCTATGTTCTCAGCAGCAAAACGGCAATCTGTTTGTCTTTAAGGACGTCGTAGCCACATACAATATGACCACCTTCTCAATGAAAAACATGCTGAGCACCAACCGCATTTCGGACAATGAGGCGTGGCATGAGCGGCCTTACTTCCCCGTTATCTTCAAGAAAGCCGGCTTTAACGTGTCGATGTGGGACAATCAGCGACCTTCAGGTGCTGACGTCTCGTGTTTCGACTATGCCTTAGGGTCGTACCTCTACGCTGAAGACATCATGCCCATAGCCTATAACGAACACAACACCGACACATACTATTATGACGACGATATGCTTTCGGCATTTATGAAGGAGAGCCGATCGTACGAGAACCGCAGGTCGACAAGCAAGCATTCGTTATACATTTTTCATCTTATGGGGCAGCATTCGGATGCAGCGAAGCGCTTTCCGTCGTCTGACGACCTGAAGGTGTTCAAGGCTTCTGAAATACGGCGTGCCGACTTGAGCGATTCGCAAAAACAGATTATTGCCGACTATGACAATGCCACATGCTATAACGACTATGTCATCGGCAGGATTATCAATATGTTCAAGGACTCGCCATCCGTAATAGTATATCTGTCTGACCACGGAGAAGAGGTGTATGACTATCGCCACTTTGTGGGAAGAACGCATGAGCGCAACAAGAAGAAGGAAGCTATAAAATACCAGTATGACATACCTATGATGATATGGTGTTCTGACAAATACATCCAGAATCATCCACAACACATGGAACGCATCCGTCAGGCTGTCGGCAAGCCCATGTCTTCAGACATACTGCCTCACACGCTCTTCCACTTGGCGTCCATAAAGACACCATTCTACAAGCCGGAGAATGATGTCCTTAGCAAGGAATATGTCGTAGGAAAGAGAATCTTACAAGGATATATAGTGGAGGAGGCATCCAGCCTTCGCAGCAGGCAATAGTGCCATTTATTTTTTTCTCTTGCTCACCAGGCAAGATTCACAGCCTTTATGGATTTTATGGTTGTCAACCCAATATCAGAATGTTCGGAATAACTCTTAACAAGACCAATAGCGAGGAGCGCCTGCTGCAGAAAGTGCAGAAGGGCGACACGTCAGCCGCGGAGTCGCTCTATCGGCAGCACGTGCGTTATCTGTCTGCCCTGTGCTCGCGTTATCTCATCAATGACGAGGACATAAAGGACGTGCTGCAGGAGGCGTTCCTTAAGATATATGCCTCCATAGGACAATTCGAGTATAGAGGCAAGGGGTCGTTGAGAGGATGGATGGCGAGGATTACGCTTAACGAAACTCTGAAATTCCTGCGCGAAAACAGCCGACTGAGTTTCGTCGAAATGGACGAACGGCTGCTGGACGTGCCTGACTCCGACCTTGATACGGGAGACATTCCGACGGACGTATTGTTCGGTTTTGTGAGGGAACTGCCGGAAGGCTATCGCACGGTGTTCAATCTTTACGTCATAGACGACAAGAGCCATAAGGAGATAGCCGCTATGCTCGGCATCAAGGAGAACACTTCGGCGTCGCAGCTGTTTAAGGCGAAGGCGATGTTGGCGAGAAAGATAAAACAGTATAGAACCATCAATTCAGTATAATAACAATGAAAACAAATTGGCAAAAAGACATACACGACCGCTTGGGCAGCTACGAGAAGGACGCGCCCGAGGGACTCTGGGAAGGTATCAGCCGGGAACTGCCGAAGCTGAATGATGGTGTTATGCTGACTCACAAGCCTCAACGTAACGCTGCGTTCAGGATGTGGCGCGTGGCCGGCGTGGCTGCCGCAGCAAGCGTGGCGCTCGTCATAGGTTATAACTTCCTCGGCAATGATGTGCAGGACAATATAAACATACCGACAAACACAACTAATCATCATAATATGCTTGCTTCCAACAAGAAGCCCATTGGCAACGAGCCAACGGGCGTCTGCGCTGAGCAAGCTACGCATTCTGCGGACGATTTATTGTCGGATCAGCCTAAATTGGCTAATGCCTCTACAGAGCAACCGACATTGGCTTCTGCCTCAACGGAGACAGACGTTAACGAGATTGGCAGCAAGGAGGAGAACAGCAAGAAGGAGGAGAACAGCAAAAAGGAGAACGGACAGACGGAGGTGAAGCAGGAGAAGCGTGAGGACAACCGCATGCTTCGCAAGAATCAGGACGACGCTCTCTTGGCTTATAATGACGTGACGGAACGGAGTGGTTCTACTGACGCGCCGTCACGATGGAGCGTCAGCACGGGCGCAATGGGCGGTCTGGGCGCATCGGGCACCACTACCGCTTACGGCGACTACCTTGTGCTGTCATGCCCGGGGGTTATGGACACGAAGGACTCGCCTATGCTGGACATGAGCAGCGTCAACCGTGACGAGGAAACAAAGACGGAGTATGAGCATCATCTGCCCATACGCATAGGGCTGAGCGTGGCTTACGCTCTGACTGACCGGCTAAGCATCAGCAGCGGACTGACCTATACGCGCCTCTCGTCGGACATCAAGGACGCCTCAAGGGAGAGCAAATACATTGGAGAACAACGCCTGCATTACGTCGGCATCCCCGTGAACGTAAGCTATAAGGTGGCGTCGTCGCGATGGATCAGTCTGTACGGCACGGCGGGAGTATTAGCGGAGAAATGCGTGTCGGGCACTACGGACGAGGGGTATGTAGAGAACAATACGATGAAATACACCAACACGCACGACATCAGCAGCAAGCCTCTGCAGATGTCAATAAACGCCGGAGTAGGCATACAGTTTGACTTAATTGACAATGTCGGCATCTACGCCGAGCCTGGCCTCAGCTATTACTTCGACGACGGTTCGGCGCTGCAGACCATATACAAGGAAAAGCCCCTGAACTTTAATCTTAACGTGGGAGTGAGGTTTAAGCTTGAGAAGCGGAAACCGTAAGACCAAGGATATCAGGATTACATATAAAATATTTGCATTTCTGATGCTCAATACTCCCAGTTGAGCGCACTAAGAAATCTTTGGTGCGAAATTCTTGAGTTTTGAGCGTGCAGCGATAGCTTACTGATGCACAACTAATTATACGATTAAAGAGAAACGTGTGCAATGAATAGCGGAGCTAAACTGGCACAATAGGGTTGCTAAAGAGCCACTTTACCACTCCAATACCGCCTCTATTGCCATACAAAAAAGCCTCTCTTGCCTTCCAACAGTGGCTGTATTGGAAGGCAAGAGAGGCTTTTCTTGTATATTATAGGGTCAATGTCGAAGCAAAATCCCACAAAAACAGCCAAACAAATCTCTAAAACCGATTTTTATTTTGTAACATGTTTTTACTCTTTGTGTGATATTTGCATAACGTCCGCCCTATGCTTCTTGTCCTTACCGTTAAAGCTCTTCACTTTCATGCCGAGCTGGTCAGGAAGGATGGCGTTGAGGAAGATGCCTACGAGGGCGGCGAGAGCCAAACCTGAGAATGAGACGGAGCCAATCTGTACGCCGCCGTCCGTGCCGTACTGCACACCGATGGATACCACCATGATGAGAGCTGCCACGAAGACGTTGCGCGATGAAGAGAAGTCGACGGAGGTCTCAACGAGGTTGCGCACACCAACAGCCGAAATCATACCGTAGAGGATAAGGCTCACACCGCCGATGGTGGCAGCCGGCATCAGACCGATGAGGCAAGCGAACTTCGGGCAGAAGCTAAGCAGTATGGCAAAGCAGGCGGCGAGGCGGATAACGGCAGGGTCGAACACCTTGGTGAGGTTGAGCACGCCCGTGTTCTCGCCGTACGTGGTGTTGGCAGGTGCACCGAAGAGAGAGGCGAGGAAGGTGGCAAGTCCATCGCCGCAGAGCGTGCGGTGGAGTCCCGGATCCTTTATGAAGTTCTTGCCCACGGTGCTCTGAATGGCACACATGTCGCCGATATGCTCCATGATGGTGGCGAAGGCGATGGGGAAGATGGCGATGATGGACGTAAGGATAAGGTCGAAGTTGGGATCCTTGAAGACGGAGATGGCTGTGCGGTCCATGTTGATTGGCAGACCTATCCATGCCGCTTCGTTCAGCTTCGTGAAGTCAACCTCGCCCATCGCTGCAGCCAAAGCGTACGAGCCGAGCACGCCGAGGAGTATGGGGACAATCTTTATGATGCCCTTGCCCCAGATAGACGTACTGATGACGATGACGATAGCTGTAATGGCGAGCAGCCAGTTCTGCTGGCAGTTGCTGATGGCGGAGCCTGAGAGCGTCAGACCGATGGCGATGACCATCGGACCGGTCACCACTGGCGGGAAGAAGCGCATCACCTTCTCCGTGCCGAACATCTTGAGGAGGAACGCCATGACAAAGTAGAGCAGCGAGGCGGCTGCCACGCCGATGCAGGCATAATTGAGCGCCACTTCGTCGGTCAGTCCCTGCGCCACGCAAAGCTGCTTGACGGAAGCATAGCCTCCGAGGAACGCAAAGCTGGAACCGAGGAAGGCTGGCACCTTCAGCTGCGAGACGAAATGGAAGATGAGCGTGCCTATACCTGCAAAGAGCAATGTGGCGCTGACGTCCAGTCCGGTGATTAGTGGAACGAGAATGGTGGCACCGAACATGGCGAACAGATGCTGGATGCCGAGTACTACAAATTTGGGCTTACCCAATTCACGGGCATCGTATATGCCCTGGTTGTCTGTGGTCATAATATTATGAGGTTTGTTTTTGATGGATATATATACAGTATATTTATATATCATAACGTTTTTGCACATTTTTTATTGCCTGTCAGCCATGTAAGTTTGTGAATTTCTATTTGTATGCAAGAAAAAATGTAGTACATGATAATTGAGATTTCTAACTATTAGTTACTTTTGCATTCAACAAAACACAAACCTAAATAATATGTTCGGAATTCTCAAGCTAAATAATGGATACGGGATGTTGCTGCAGACGCTGATGCTTGCGGTGGTGATGTCGTTTATGGCGGTCGGCGCGGCAGAGGCGCAGGAAAAGAAGCCGCGCAAGAAGCTGAAGCAGTTGCTTTGCATAGCGGACAGCCTCAGAAAGGAACTCAGGAAGTCGGCGGACTGCGGACAGATGCTGCAATGGGGCGACTCCATCTTCATGGCTGAACTGGACAAGAGCCGAATGAGCGAGAAGAAGAAGCTGAGGATTATGAAGCATTACTCGAAAATACAGCGACGACTGAGCTTCTACGACCGCAAGCTGTTCTGTGGCGACTCCATTCTCGCCGCTAAATACAAGAAAATAAAATTTGATACCAATTATATCTCACGACCCGACGCACGCTGGACCATCAAGTTCAGAGGCAATCTCTCGGGGGCTGACATGCAGACCACAACGGTGACGCAGGGCGTGGAGAACCGCACGCACGTGATGGCGGACTGCCGTGGTACGCTGAGTATGGCGGTGGCGTATCGCGGACTGGCAGCCGGCGTGGCTGTCAATCCTGCCAAGCTTGCCGGCAAGAGCAAGGACTTTGAGTTCAATCTCAACTCGTACAGCAACCGCTATGGCTTCGACGTGGTTTATCTCTCGTCGAAGACGCTGCACGGACATAAGGACAACGGCACGGAACGCATAGACATCCCCAAAGGAAAGATATCGCAGAACGCCATCAACATCAACTTCTATTATGCCTTCAACTCGCGCAAGTTCTCCTTCCCTGCTGCCTTCAGCCAAAGCTACATACAGAAGCGCAGCGCCGGCAGCTGGATGATCGGTGCAAGCTTCGACGGGTCGAAGACCACCACCGAGGACCTCACCATCCGCCTCAACGAATGGGCTGTAGGCGCCGGCTATGCCTTTAACTTTGTGGCTTTCCGTAGTTTCCTGTTCCATCTCTCTGCCTTGCCCACAGTAACGGTGTATTCGCACGACTATACGAAGAGCACTACCGTAACTGACGACGGCGTGAAGCATACCGAACGCCACAACATGGAATATCATTTCCCTTCTGCCATCATCACCAGTCGAGCCGCCGCCGTATATTCCTGGCGAAACAAGTTCGTCGGAGCCACAGCCGTATACAACTACTCCGTGGCTGGTGATGAGGACCACCTCCAGCTAAAACGAAACAAATGGAGGGTTAGGATGTTCTTCGGATTCAGATTCTGATTTCGGCAGAACTTACCGGACGATGTATCAATCGAACATCGTTCCGGGATTCATTTCCGTCGGGCAGCGCCACACAACGCCGAGCTTTCTCAGCGCTTTCTGACGTTCATGCCAAAAACCGTGGCAGAAGCCCATGCCGCGCGGATGATTCTTCAGCTTCTCCTCAGCCATGCGGTCTGCCTCATCTATCACCTCTTCCCAACGTGCTGTCCATTCCACGGGGTCCTTCTTGAGGAAACGTCCAGGCTCCTCTATCTGGTCGAGCTGGTCGTTGTCGGCAAAGTAGATGTTGCGCTTATATAGGCTGATGTCTCTTTCCAGGTCTTCGGCATGCGAGAGTTCGTGATCGTTGAGTGCTTCTATACGTCGCACGATGGCAAGCTCAAGCTCGAGAAGGCGAAGCTTAAGGCGCGGATGATCCATAAGGCAATCCTCGAAGCGGCTTACAACTCTGTATGCGGAGTCAAGCATGTGGTCGAACTCTTCCAGCCATGCGGCATACTTGAGCAACACTCTGCACAGCGAGGCTATCTCCCACTCGTCTTCCTGCTCACGCAGACTCGCCTCTGCCACAAGTACGCAACCGCAGCAGACGTCATAATAAAGGTCGAGAGCCTCTGCGGTCTTTTCGAGCGACTTGCTTTCGGCAAGGTCAAGAACACGACGGTATTCCTCCTTATAGGTTTTAAGATCATACGTTTCTTCCATATCTTTATCTTTTTCGTAGGGTTAGTAACATTGGGATGGGAAACATTAATAATAGAACATTGCGCTATCGGTCTGCTGCCATTCCTCCGGCTTCAGCTCGCCATCGGGCAGGAAGACGAAGTAAGAGCCACAATCATAGAAGCGGAGCGACCAGCGGTCGTCCTCATCTATCTGGAGCAGACACAGCTGTCCGGCGTGCTGCAAAGCCACCTCATCCTCATAAGGTTGGGTGAGCAGACGGTGTCCGTCGCCGGAAGACTCGTCAGTATACTCGAACTCCATCTCCTCCGCAGGCTGGAACACGCTCTCATAGGTTCCCTCCCAGCACATCTCGTAGGGCTGGAGATTGTCGGTGCGGCGCGTATAGAAGACGCACGGCTTGGTGTGATAGTCGAGCGGGCTGTCCATATCGCCGAGATAATGGTCGAGCGGCGCGAAGACATACAGCATTCCCTCGTGCGGCAAGAGTCCGTCGGGGTCGTGTGCAGCGAGGTCTTCGCAACGTATCTGACAGACAAAGGTGAGCGGTTCAGGCGTGCCGTCGTCAAGCGTCACGTACGGAAAGGGCGTGTCCGCCGGCAGATCAGGGGCGCCCCACCAATGGCTTTTGCCTATCAGCGGACGCTCTGTCTCGTGGGTATGAATTATGATTGGCATATCAGGTTTTTCTTTTTAATGGTTAGGAATAGGCATCGAAGCGTCCGTCGTCGTCGGGCAGGTCGTCATCATCTATATGCACCCATGTGTCGTTTTCGGGAGCAGACCATCCGTCGAAGAAGTCTTCGCTGTCGTATATCGGCTCGTAATAGCGGCTTATCTCGTCGGCATGTTCCTGCAGACGGCCTTGCGTGAAGGCAATGACGGCTTCGGCAAGCAGATACTTCGAGTCGAGACGCGCTCCCTTCAGGGCTATCTCGTCCGCCTCTTCCTGAGAGCGCTCCACCTTTCCGTGCTTTATCATGGCGAACATCTTCTCAAGGGCTGTAATGTCCAGCTTCTTTGCAGCCTTCTCATACCACGTCCAAGCCTTATACATATCAACTTCCTGGTCGTATTCGCCGTTATAATAGATGTCGCCAAGGATGACGGCAGCCGTGACCGCACCGTTTCTGTAAGCACTACGAAGCTTCAGGAAGAAGTCCTTAAGCGCGAAGAGACGCGTAAACATCGGCAGATTCTCATAGTCTGACATGCTTTCCAGCGCATATAGGAAGGCGCATTCGGCATTGCCCTGTCCGGCTCCCTTTGCCAGCCAACGCATATAAACGTCCTGATTCACCAACTCCGTATCGTCGCCGTAACCATAGGCAACTGCCACGTCGAGCCAAGCCCGTATGACGCCTCCCTGCGCCGCCTCCTCAAAGAAAGGGAGTGCGGCTGTACGGTTCTGTAGCTGCTCCACGGCACAGCCACGATAGTAAGTAAGCCAAGGATCGGAAGCCAAGCCTTGCTCTTCACGCTCGGCAATGGCGGCAAGCACGTCGTCGAGCGCCCGCTGCGGGTCTGCCTTCAAGCCACGCTGTCCGTAAATAAGGATTCGGTACATAATCCTGCGACCATAATCGCAGCCTGCTGCCACCGACTCTTCGAGAAGCTTGGAGGCACGCTCACGGTCAACCGGTCCTCCGATTCCCTTATAGCACAATTCGGACAGCTCGGCAGCGGCTTCCATCGAGCCTTGCTCATAGAGTCCTTCCAGAAGGGAACGAGCCTTACTGTAAGGATCTAAATAACTGTCTGCGCATACTATCAGCCATCTTGCATAAACGAAGGTGGCTTCTATATCTCCCCTTTCGTATATGGCCTTATGCAACCCTTCAATTTCCTTCTCTGATACGAAAAACAAGTCTTCGTACACCGTACTTATCTTCTTTCTCATGATATTCGTCTGTATAGATTTCCGTAGCGGTCCTTATATATCTTGTTGTTTCCTGCCGAACCACCTAATAAAATAGAGAGCAGGAACAGGGCGCAAAGCAACTGGAAGATAACCTTGAGCACCACCATAACGAGAGAGACTGTCACCACAATACATCCGATGATGTAAACGATGACGAAGACGGTAAGGAGCGTTCCCTTCCACACGTTAGTCTCCCGGATGTTGAGCATCAGCGTCTTGCCGATGCCGTAAAGCAGGATGCCGATACTGAACAGAGCGATAACCCATTCCGCCCATACGGGTGTATGGCTGAAGACGAGCTCTGCAACGATTATCAAACCTATCATTATAGGCAGGAACAACACCATGCAGACGGCTGCCGGCTTGACGTGTATGGAGCGAGAACTGTCAGGTCCGTCATTAAGGAACAACACCCAGTCATACATTCCGATACTGACAACCTGAAAGCCAACAACGAAAACGAAAGGTATGAGACGGAGCACCACGCCGAAGAAGCCATATCGCTCCGAACTACACCACCAGAACGCGTCGCTACCCATCACCCAATAGCCCAACGCCTCAATGACGGCAACGGCAAACAGGCTGAACGGCATCACCACCTGCAATGCCTGAGCCATGGCAAGAGGCCAGAACCTGCAGCATATCAGCATGATGACTACTACGGCAAAAAGCCCAATAACAGTCCAGCAAGCCCACAGCGTACTGTAGAAACGTCCCACAGAAGAATGGACAAGGTGCTGCTTGAAGGTCATCGGATCAGAGAGATAATCCGCATTGGTGCGGCTCCATAGAAGCGAGTGGCGCGAGAGATAATAATACTTGCTGCCGTGTCTGAAGACTATGCTGCTCTTATATATAGAGCCGCAGGAATCGATTATCTCGCCATTGCGCAGATATATATGCGCATTCCCGCCTTTCGTTGTCCACGCCGTGTCGTTTCTGACCACCTCTTCACAACGTACGCTGTCTGACAAAGGCTGGTCAACAACAAACTGACGGGCATGTGTGCCCAACGGCAAAAGCGCTAACATGAACATCATCATGAGCGCACGGAGAAGTCTGTGTACTGTCTGGTTCATGATTATTCCTTCTTTATAACCTCAAGGCGGAAGCCTCCCTTCGACGGGTCGGGCTGTGACGGCTCGCTGGCTGCAGGCTGTGCCTCCTCGGTGGGCTTGTTTCTTACTGAATGCGATGCAGAACTTGTGTTGGTTGAGCTACTTGAACTGTACGAACCGTTGGAGTTGTCCGTCTTGCGGGTTCTCTGTGACTTGCGGTTCTTCTTACTTTGCTTAGGTTGGGAAGTGCCGGCCTGAACCTTCACCTTCTCCTTGCTGCCAGCACGCAGGAGCGACATAGCCAATGACGTGGAGTCGGATGTCTGCACGGACCCTCCCATTCTGACTGCTTCCTGTGCGACAAGCAAGCGTATGACGCTACTGTCATTTGTCTGTGGATCAGAATTTCTCAGATAGACGTAACATCCCTCGGAAGCTATCTCGAGACTTCCTTTAAGATTCTCTTTCACCAGACCACCTGCCTTGCTTATAATGAGGCGTGCCTCAACAGAGTCGCCACAGACGGTATCTACAATTAAGGTTGTCGGCATTCCGCCTGTCTCTCCGTTCCATTCCGTTCTTAGCCACTTGGCATAATCGTACGGCTTGGGAGCCGTGGCATGCGACCATCCTGCTGCCATTGCCACGCAGATGCCTATGAGCAGCATAACGCCGACCGCATAACCTATCATGTCACGGCTGAAGTGTGTGCCATCATTGCCATCTCCTCCATGCCCGCTGTTACCCGTCGGTCTGAATGAATGATTCGTCGTGGGCTGAGGTCTGTTATTAGTGACTGGACGGGGCGAGCTTGTGGGCTGAGGTCTGTTATTAGTGACTGGACGGGGTGAGCTTGTAGGCTGAGGTCTGTTATTAGTGGCTGGACGGGGCGAGCTTGTAGGCTGAGGTCTGTTATTAGTTCTTACCGGACCTCCACACTTGTTCTTCATGTATGCCACAAACTGTCGGAGTGTTGCCACATCCGTACCATAAAGCTCTCGCGACATACTTCTGAAGTTCTTGCTTGCCAGCACTATGTCACGGTTATTGTTATGTAGCTTGTCCGAATCGCTAAGCAGTTTGACCTGTCTCTCCACCCTATTCTTCAGGTCGTCACTAAAAGCAGCGTTGCGCCATAAATTATATAAGGTATTGAACGCGTTCTGTTCTTGGGGAGAAAGGTCGTCATAGCTTCCATGAAGGGAAGCGGCGCCCTCCTCCCACTTCGTGACGCGCATTTTAAAAATGTGTTCGTCCATTACTTAAACTTATTCGGTCTTTAATAATGTTGTTTTATTCGACGGTTGCCTTTCCTATCATGTTCTTTGATACAGCGAGTTCCTCCGCCGACTTAACGCCCTCAATCTTGAGTGTGAAGTCGAGAGCCTCATCAGCCACGTTGGCATGAACGCTGAGAATGCCCTCTTCGTCCACTGAGAACACAACGTCAATCTGCGTGCCCTTAGGCCATTCGCGTGTAATGGCCAGATAACGGTCCTCCAGCATCGTGCAGAAACGCTCCTCTACAGCCGACTCTGTCTCGGGATTGGTGAAGTCGCTCTCAAACACTTTATTGGTAATGGTCTTCTGACCGTCATACATCGTAAGGAACGATGCAGTAGCCTTTGTCGGCAACGAGGTGTTGGCAAAGATAAGGTTGCGCACCATCGCTGTGCCATCGTCTCCGGTATAATCAGTGCCGTAGGTCTTACTCGTCACATTCACGACGCGAGTCTGCGGACCCTTCATACGATCAGGAGGACATTCAATGGCTCCTGCAATATATTCTTCCACGGCGTCTCTGTATGCCTTGTTGAGTGCATAGATGGCAGCACCCTTTGCCACACACTGATCAGGGTCAGTAAGCTTGGCGTCGCATCCGAACTCGGCGTCAATGCGCTGCTTCACCTGCGGCATACGGCTCGAACCACCAACGAGGAGGAACTCCAGTTCGCTCTGATATCCCTTTGCCCTTGCTTCGTCAATCACCTTACGCGTAGCGTCGATGGTCTGCTCAAGGAATGGAGAGGTAAGTGCGTCAAACAACTCACGTGTGATCTCGAAGCGAGCCGACTGTCCGTCATACTGTATGTTGCACTTTACGGATGTCTTGGCTGAAAGCTGCTTCTTCTTCACTTCTGCCTCAAGGAGAAGCGTATACTTGAGTTCTTCGTCGTCCATAGTATATGAGCCGCCGGTCTGCTCATTAAACTGTGCGAGCATGTAGTTGGCAAGCTCCGTATCCCAGTCAACACCGCCGAGGTGATGGTCGCCGCCCGTGGCAATAACCTTGATGGCACCGCCGTTCACATTGATGATGGTAACGTCGAATGTGCCGCCACCGAGGTCATATACGAGGACCGTCTTGCGCTCTGTGGTCTTCATGCCGTAAGAGATGGCTGCAGCAGTAGGCTCATTGATGATGCCGAGGACATTGAGTCCGGCTATCTCGCCTGCCTGCTTGGTCTGCATACGCTCTTTTGTTCCGAAATAAGCGGGACATGTTATCACTACGTCAGTGATGGGTTCGGGATTGTCGCCAAGGTCATTGGCGTCCTTCACAAGCTTCTTAAGGATAAGAGCCGAAATCTCTGCCGGGTCCATGTGGTACGGAAACTTGTTGGACGACTTGTCGAAATCAGCGTCCACACCCATCGAGCGCTTCACGAAGCTCACGCAGTTCTGCGGCTCGGTAGAGAGCATTCCCTTTGCCTCATTGCCGACTATAGCCTTTTCCTTATTCTCAAAGTATACCACAGAGGGAGTGGTGGTTCCGCCGTCAAAGTTGGTAAGCACAACTGCCTGGTCAAACTTGTCCACCTGTGCTATACAGCTATATGTTGTTCCGAGGTCGATGCCATAAACGGCACGTGATTTGTCTTCTGCCATAATAATAATGTTTTGTAAAGGTTTAAAAGATTATTGTTGTTTAATGATTTACTGTTTAAGGCGATACACCACGATACGGGCGGGGCGGATAATGCGTCCGCTGTCGTCGTCGCGGAATCCTTCCGCTATGCATTCAGCCACGGTATTGGCTTTTTCCTCCTCCGTGGTGTCAATCACACGGATGGCTTTATGCTCCTTCGGCTTGTAAGGCGAGCCCGGTTCGGGAGCGAATGCCGTAAGCGAATACTCGTCTTCCAGCATATCCTTCACGTAGAGCATGCCGCCGTCCACGAGCTTCTTCATCGCCTCCGCGTCGAAAGCCTCATCAGACGGATTGAAGCGGGCACTGGTTTGCGCCATGCGTTCATAGATACTGATAATGTTAAGGGCGTATCCGCGCTTGATGTCAGTGATGAGTCCGGCACGCATCTTCTGCAGTTCGTCATGCAGGTCACGTATTAGTTTCTCCTGATAGACCGCTGTGTCTATCTTCTCAGCGAGACCATCAATCGAACCTTTCATCTCAGACAAGGATTTCATTACGGCTTCTGTGTTGTCTGGCTTTTCTTCAGCAGCAGAAGCGTTGTCTGCTGGTTTCTCTTCAGCAACGGCATCTGCCGGCTTCTCTTCGGGAGCGGAAGTTTGAGGGGACGGTTCGGGAGTGGCAGGTGTCGCAGGCTGAGCGTCGGCAGGATGCCCTGCAGCACGGAGCGACTGTACCTCCGCAAGCAGTTCTGCCACCTGCTTCTTTATAGCACTCACATCCTCTTTAAGGTTGGTGAGTTCGTCATTCGGACTGAATAATCCCATAATTACATAGGTTTTAGGTTTGACATTCATTGCATAACACGATTCGGAAAATGTCGCAAATCGGTGTTTGCGATTGCAAAAATAGGACAAGATATATGAAAGTCACGCGTCAAACGTACAATTTTACCGATTGACATGCAAATTTATATAGATTGACAGATAATTTACAGATTGAGACAACATCAAACAAAACAAGCCAAACGTCATACGAAAAGTACCTAATGATAGTAGGGCATAAAAAAAGAGTTGGGAGTTGATAGTTATGATATGTCAAACAACATAACTATCAACTCCCAACTCTCAAATATCATATATATATCATTACTCCAGATACGTGTATCCGTAGAGTCCTGAGCGGTAATTGCTGAGGAATTCCTTTCCCTCTTCGAGCGAAATCTTTCCTGCCTTGACGCTCTTCGTCACCCAGATTTCGAGCTGGCGCACGAGCTTCTTGGGATTATACTGCACGTAGTCGAGCACTTCCTCAACGGTCTCGCCGTCGAAAATCTGGTCAATCTTGTATGTATTGTCCTTGACGGAGATGTGCACGGCGTTGGTGTCGCCGAAGAGATTGTGCATGTCGCCGAGGATTTCCTGATATGCTCCCACAAGGAAGACGCCGAGGTAATAGTCCTCGTTCTTGCGGATGGGATGTACGGGAAGCACGTGCGACGCCTGACGGTTGGTGACGAAGTTGGCTATCTTGCCGTCCGAATCGCAGGTGATGTCCTGCAGCGTGGCGTTGCGTGTGGGACGCTCGTCGAGGCGCTGGATGGGGACGATAGGGAACAGCTGGTCAATGGCCCATGCGTCCGGGAGCGACTGGAAGAGCGAGAAGTTGCAGAAATACTTGTCGGCAAGCAGCTTGTCCAGTCCGCGAAGCTCCTCGGGAGTATGCTTCAGCGACTTCGCCATGCTGTTTACCTCGCGGCAGACGCTCCAGTACATGCTCTCTATCTCGGCACGGGTACGGAGGTCTACGATGCCGTGTGAGAAGAGGTCGAGCGCTTCGTCGCGTATCTGCTCGGCGTCATGCCAGTCCTCCAGCATTGTGCGGGGATTGAGGTTGTCCCATATCTCGTAAAGGTCCTTCACCAGCTGGTGATCTGTCTCCGCCGGTTCAAAATCCTCGCGCATCTGCGGCAGCGTGGTGGTCTCGAGCACGTCGATGATAAGCACGGAGTGATGGGCTGACAACGAACGTCCGCTCTCGGTGATAAGGTTGGGATGAGGTATCTCATGCTTGTCGGCAGCCTCGACGAAAGTATATACGCAGTCGTTGACATACTCCTGGATGGAGTAGTTGACGGAGCTTTCCGAGCTTGACGAACGTGTGCCGTCATAATCGACGCCCAGTCCGCCGCCACAGTCTACGAAGTCGATGTTATAGCCCATCTTGTGCAGCTGTACGTAGAAGTTGGCTGCTTCGCGCAATGCTGTCTGGATGCGGCGAATCTTCGTAATCTGCGAACCGATGTGGAAGTGGATGAGACGTATGCAGTCGTGCAGTCCCTTATCGTCGAGAGTCTTCAGAGCCTGAAGCAGTTCTGACGCTCTAAGACCGAACTTCGACGCGTCGCCTCCGCTCTCCTGCCACTTGCCCGAGCCAGAAGAAGCGAGCTTGATGCGGATGCCGATGTTGGGCTTGACGCCAAGCTTCTTGGCAGCAGCGGCGATAAGACCAATCTCGTTCATCTTCTCCACGACGAGGAAGATGCGTTTTCCCATCTTCTGTGCGAGCAGAGCCAGCTCGATGTAGCTCTGGTCCTTATATCCGTTGCAGACGATGATGGAGTCGCTCTGGCACTGTACGGCTATGACGGCGTGCAGCTCAGGCTTCGAGCCGCACTCCAGTCCGAGGTTGAACTTGCGTCCGTGCGAGATGATCTCCTCCACGACGGGCTGCATCTGGTTCACCTTAATAGGATAGACGATGAAGTTCTCCCCCTTGTAGTTGTATTCCTCCGCCGCTTTCTTGAAGCATGATGATGTCTTCTCGATGCGGTTGTCGAGGATGTCGGGGAATCTCAGCAGTACGGGAGGCGTGACGTCACGCAACTGGAGTTCGTCCATCACGTCACGCAGGTCAATCTGGACGTTGTCCTTACACGGCGTCACATACATGTCGCCACGGTCATTGACACCGAAATATGATGTTCCCCATCCGTTTATGTTGTAGAGTTCGCGGGAATCTTCAATGGTCCATTTCTTCATTTCTTTCTATTCTTGGTTTTAAGGGGTTGTTTCTTTAAACGGTTTGTATTTTGGTTCAGTATGTTATTGAACTTTTGCAAGTTCTGTATGTTATTTATCCAACAACGCACGCAGTTCCTTGACGGTATCATTAATCTTCTCGAAGTTGTCGAGCAGGTCCACGTTGAAGGTGTATTGCGCTTTCTGATAGAACTGTTCGCGGTGTGCGAGCTGTTCCACGATGAACTTCTCCACCTCCTCCGGCGTCTTGTTGAGCAGCAGGGGGCGCACGGCGCGTCCCATCTTGAGGTGTTCGTGGAGCACTTCTGGCGAAGCCTTCAGATAAACCACCTGCGCCTGGGCGTTCATATAGTCGATGTTGTCATAGAAGCAGGGCGTTCCACCGCCGCACGACACCACAACATTCTCAAATTCCGCCACCTCATGCAGCATGTTATGCTCGATGCGTCTGAAGCCTTCCTCGCCCGACTCATCGAATATCTGCTTCACGGTGCGTCGCATCCGCGTCTCGATATACCAGTCGAGGTCGTAGAAGGGAAGTCCGAGAGCCTTGGCAAGTGCCTTTCCTACGGTGGTCTTGCCGGCTCCCATATAACCTATAAGGATAATGCGTGTCATTATATTGTATATGCTTACTTCTTCTTAGCCGCTGCTCTCTTCTTGGGAGCCGGCGGGTTCTTGATGATTTCCATACACTCGTCGTATGTCAGCTCGGCTGCCTTCTGATGCAGTTCGCGCGGAATGCGATAGTTCTTGCCGTCGTAAGCGATGTATGGTCCGTAGCGTCCGTTGAGCACTTCCAGCTTGTCGTCATCCTCGAAGGTCTTCAGATGGCGCTCTGCCTCAGCCTTGCGCTTCTCCTCTATCAGCTCAATGGCTCGCTCAAGCGTCACTGCCATCGGATCTTCGGTCTTCGGGATGGACACGTACTTGCCGTCGTGCTGCACGTAAGGACCGAAGCGTCCTGCACCTACGCTGACCGTCTTGCCCTCAAACTCGCCGAGAGTGCGCGGGAAACGGAACAGCTCGAGTGCCTCTTCCAGGGTGATGGTCTCCATGCTCTTGTCCGAAGGAAGCTGTGCGAAGCGCGGCTTCTCCTCATCATCGGCTGCACCGATCTGCACCACGGGTCCGTAACGGCCTATCTTTACGAAGACGGGATGTCCGCTCTTCGGGTCTGTGCCGAGCTGACGTTCGCCAGCCTTGTGCTCCGTGCGGGCGTTCATCACCTTGTCAACGGTAGGCTCGAACTCCTGGTCGAAGTGGCGCATCATGTCTGTCCACTCCTCCTTGCCGTCGGCAATCTGGTCGAACTGCTGCTCCACCTTGGCGGTGAAGTTATAGTCCATGATGGTGGGGAAGTTCTCGATGAGGAAGTCGTTCACTACGATGCCGATGTCTGTCGGGAGAAGCTTGCCCTTCTCGTTGCCAGCCATCTCCACCTTGCGTGTCTGCGTGACCTTGAGTCCGCGGAGCGTGTCAATGACATAACCTCTCTCCTCGCCTTTCTTGTCGCCCTTCACCACGTACTCGCGCTGCTGAATGGTGGAAATGGTAGGAGCGTATGTTGACGGACGACCGATGCCAAGCTCCTCCAGTTTGTGTACGAGGCTTGCCTCAGTGTAGCGTGATGGTCCCTGCGAATAACGCTCCGTGGACGTAATCTCACGGCGTGTGAGCACGTCGCCCTCCTTGATGACGGGCAGCATGTGTGAGAACTCGTCTGCTGAAGATTCGTCCTCGTCGTCTGACGACTCGCGGTAAACCTTGAGGAAACCGTCGAACTTTACCACTTCACCGTTGGCAATGAAGTGCTCCTCAATGCTTCCGGTGGGGCTGCCGGCGGGTTTGTCAGCCACGATGCTGATGGTGGTCTTCTCTATCTGAGCCTCAGCCATCTGGCTGGCAGCTGTGCGTTTCCATATAAGGTCGTAGAGACGGCGCTCCTGTGCGGTTCCTTCCACGGTGGTGTTGCTCATGTATGTGGGTCGGATGGCCTCGTGTGCCTCCTGCGCTCCCTTAGAGTGGGTGTGGAAATTGCGCGGTGAGCTGTATTCCTCGCCGTAGAGCTTCACAATCTCTTCCTTGGCTGCACCGATGCAGAGCTGCGAGAGATTGACGCTGTCAGTACGCATGTATGTGATAAGACCGTTCTCATAGAGGCGCTGCGCCACCATCATGGTCTGCGAAACGGAGAATCCGAGCTTGCGGGCTGCCTCCTGCTGGAGTGTGGATGTGGTGAACGGCGCTGCGGGATAACGCTTCAGCGGCTTCTTCGTAACGGTCTCCACGCGGAACGTGGCGTCCTTACACTTGTCGAGGAAAGCCATCGCTTCGTCATGTGTGGTGAAGCGCTTGTCAAGCTCTGCCTTCACTTCCTGCTGCGATCCGTCCGCATTGGTGATGGCGAAGATGGCGTTAATGCGATAGTAAGGCTCGGTATGGAACTGCTGTATCTCGCGCTCACGCTCTACGATAAGGCGCACGGCTACCGACTGTACGCGTCCAGCCGAGAGTGCCGGCTTCACCTTTCGCCAAAGTACGGGCGAAAGCTTGAAGCCCACGATGCGGTCAAGCACGCGGCGGGCCTGCTGTGCGTTCACGAGGTTCATGTCCAGATGGCGCGGGTTTTCTATTGCCGCGAGAATGGCAGGCTTCGTGATCTCATGGAAGACAATGCGGTTGGTGGACGCCTCGTCCAGTCCGAGCACTTCGCAAAGATGCCATGAGATGGCCTCTCCCTCGCGGTCCTCATCGGATGCGAGCCAAACCTTAGTGGCTTTCTTGGCGCTTTCTCTCAAAGTCTTTACGAGCGCTTCCTTGTCCTTTGGTATGACGTAAGCGGGCTGGAGTGTATCTTTGTCAATGCTCAGTTCCTTCTTCTTAAGGTCTCTGATATGTCCATACGAGGACATGACTTTATAGTCGGAGCCAAGGAATTTCTCGATGGTCTTTGCCTTCGCAGGGCTCTCGACAATAACTAAGTTGTCTTGCATGTTGTTGATTTCGTTTTATAATTTCGGCGCAAAAGTAAGCTTTTTTTTTCTTATACCTTATTATATAGAGAAATTTTATAAAATTTTAGAAATAAAGCTTTTTAAGAATAAAGACAAATTGCAGTTTATCTGTGAGTTATACTATGTCAGGCAGGGCTTTAACAAAAACCTTTCTCCACAATCCGCTTATGCTTTTCGAGCCTTCGGCAATTCCTTTATGTCCTATATGGTCTTATGAGAACAAGTTCTCACGCCCATATATGCCATAAATGAATGAGAGGCTTTCGCCTCTCTCGAAAAGCACAAACGGAAAAAACAAAGAAAAACACAAGGTTACATGAGGATGTAATAACTAAATAAATTGAGGGGAGACCTCCGCTACTGTGTAACCTTGTGTTTTTCTTGTTTTTCCGATTATGGGCGCGTGCTATGCACAAATAAAAGGCTTTACATTAGGTCTTACGAGAACCATGTTCTCGACAACCTAATGTAAAGCCTTTTATTTAAATCCGATAGGATTTGCGCCCATAAGCGGTATGTGGAGAAAGGTTTTTGTCAAAGCCCTGCCTAAACGAATCACGCAGATATATTCCTGTTTAAATAATAAAAGCGTAAAACGAAAAACTGGCCGTCGGGCTAACTTTTAGCTCTGACGACCAGCGATTCTTAGTATGTTATGAAAAATTTGAGAGAACCTGAAACTTCACAGTCTCAAGTTTGGGTTTATGAACTTGCGTCTTCCCCGACATCCTTTGTCTGGGACGTCGGTTCCTATCGGAGAGAAGCCGTCATGTCCAAATGTTGTTTTAACTAAACATGATTTTTATTGAGAAAGCATAGAAATTTTTGTCTTGTCTTACTTCATCAGCACGGCACCGTTCTCGATGAGGGGCTGCTGTACGGCGTCCACCGAGCTGCTCTTCTTTAGCGTGTCGATGCGGGCGGAGTCGTTCAGTGCCACTGAGCCTGCCGGACGCGATGTGCCGGTAGATACTGTCGGTGCCTGTTCGGACGTGCTCTGGAACGAGTATTGTGCCGCCTGGCTGAGTGTTAGGATTATGGCCACCATTGCAGCTGCCTTGAAGAATGGCGCGAAACGCTCCTTCATGGTCACACGGCGTGCCTTCACAGTCTCCGGCTCGTCGATAAGCGCCATCATGCGCTCGTCAAAGTCGTCACCAAGCGTGTTGGTGTGCTTCTCCGTCTGCTCGTAGATGAAGAGGCTGCGATACTTCTGAAGCTCTTCCGGGATGCACAGCTGGCTGAAGAACGAGCGGAGAATCTGCTCTTCTTCGAGAGTGGTCTCGCCTTGCCAGTAGCGGTCCAGGAGTTGACTGATGTATTTATAATCCATAATTGTCGTATTGCTGAAATTGTTGTTTAATTGTCTGCCGCGCTCTGAAGATGTTTATCTTCACCTGCTCCTCCGTTATGGAGAGGATGGCGGCAATCTCCTTGTAGGTCTTGCCTTCGATGTCGCGTAGCTGCATGCATGAGCGTTGCTTCTCGGGCAAGTTGTCGATGAGGGAGCGCACAATCTCCACTTTCTCGCGCTGCACTGTGCGCTCGTAGGGATTGGAGGCGGAGTCTGCCTTTTCGCCGCTTGTGCCGGCGTCGAGTGACGCGTTGTTGTTGGCATGCAGCCTGAGGCGGTCAAGAGCAATGTTACGGCAGATGGTGAGGCTGAACGCCTCTACAGACTCGATGGTGTCCCACGAGTCGCGCCGGTTCCATACTTTGATGAGCGTATCCTGCACGATGTCCTCTGCTTCTTCACGGCTCAGCGTGATGCGGAGGGCAAGTCTGAAAAGGGTGTCCTTCATCGGCAGGATGTCGCTACGAAAACTTATCTTTTTCATCTGTGCTCTGATAGGATGACGTTTGGAAGATTGATTTGTTACAACAAGAGGCAATGTTTTAACATGCCTTAACGATTAACGGGGGCGTTGGGATATGCAAATGTAAAGAAAAATATTGATATATGGAGGATAAATTGCAGTTTATCTGTTAGTCTGCTATGTTAGGCAGGGCTTTGACAAAAACCTTTATCCACAATCCGCTTATGGGCGCAAATCCTATCGGATTTAAATAAAAGGCTTTACATTAGGTCTTACGAGAACCAGTTCTCGACAACCTAAAGTAAAGCCTTTTATTTGTGCACAGCACGCGCCCATAAGCGGAAAAAACAAAGAAAAACACAAGGTTATATAAAACAACATTATAATACTATACGATGTGTAATTCTTTAGTTTTGACACAACTTCTACTGTGTAACCTTGTGTTTTTTATGTTTTTCCTTTTGTTGGCACAGTGATGCCGAAGCATCACTCATGATATCGTTTGGTGGATGGGTTCGAGAGCAACGCTCTCGTAAAGCCCATTCGCCAAACGATATCATGAACCCGTAGGGTGTGACAACAAAAGGCATGTGGAGAAAGGTTTTTGTCAAAGCCCTGCCTTATACAGCAGACAGTCTCACAGATAAAGTCCTGTTTATCCTTTCAATCTCCCCAAACTCGCAACAAAAAAAATCCCGGCTCCTTGATTAGGAACCGGGATTTTTTTTATTTATCGTTTATCGCTTGGCTTACTTCACCACCTTGATGGTCTTGCCGTTAGCGAGGCGTACGATGTTGATGCCCTTCTGGAGAGTGTTAACCTTTGCACCACCTACAGTGTAGATAGATACGTTGCCGTTCTCCATCTCGGTCTGGATGCCGCTGATAGCGTCGGCAACTACACCGTAACGACCGCAATAGAAGATGCTCTTTGCGTCAGCATTCTCGTCGTCCACATCATTAGCGAATGAGTACTGGAATACGATGTTTTTGCTGTAGTCGTCCTTCTTGTCGATGTTGATGTTGAGATAGAGAGTCTGACCGTTCAATGAACTTGCCTCGTCCTCTACCTTGCATACCATCTTCTCACCGAATACCATAACGCCCATGCCATACTCGCTCATATCAACCTCTGAGATTGTGCCACGGAATGTGAGGTCGCAAGTCTCGTTCTCTGAAACCGGGAATGCCTTGAAGGTTACAGTCACGTCACCAGTAGAGTACTTGGTGAAGACAACGTCCTTATCCTTATAAAGCACCTCGTTCTGCAATGTTGCGTCGTGATCAACAGTAAGGTTAGCTGTGTAAGTCTTAGTGCCTACAACTTCCTCAGGCTTCTCAATCTCTACGCCGTACTCGCCGCAGTAGTAGATGCCTCCCTTTTCTTCGCTTTCAGCTTCAGAACCAAACTCGTATGCGAACTTAATCTTATCATCTGTGTATGATGAGATGTTGATCATGAGAGAAATCTCCTTGCCGTAGAATGCGCTGGTCTCGTCCTCGATAGGTGTTGCTACCATATTCTCGCCGAAGATCATAGTACCCATGCCATACTCGCTCATGTCATATTCTTCGATTGTGCCACGGAATGTGAGGTCGCGTGACTCTGTCTCAGAAATCGGGTATTCCTTGAATGTAACGGCTGTCTCGCCGTTAGCATACTTGGTGAATACCACCTGCTTGTTTGCATAACCGGTCACATCACCCGTTACTGCGTCGTGTCCGACAGTAAGGTTGTCAGAGAAAGTCTTGCTGCCAACCACCTCGTTCGGATCAACCGGCTCTGCCTCAACTGGGAGGATGTGGATGTAGTTGTACGTAGCGTTACTCATGGTAGTACCCTGGCAGCCACCAATCTTGACGTTGCTGATAGCCCAAAGTTCTGCGAAAGCAGTAGTAGGATCAGCATACTGTTCGGTCGACAGATACTTGTTGTTATACTGTGTGCCGTTGATAACAAGACCCTTCTTCTTAGAAATCTCGATGGTTACGGTTCCCTCAATGTCAGCCACGTCGTAACGTGAGATATTGTCAGAGGAATTGAGGAAGTTGAACTGCAGAGTCTTTGTACCAGCTGTATAGTAGAAGTGATAGTTGGTAGCACCCCACGCTGAGATATTGTTACCTACAGAGAGGATGTTCTCATTTTCATTCTTACAAGTGGTGAGGTCTATCTCAGCCTTGAGATACTGAGTATCCCAGTTGATATCCTTCGACTCCTGCCATGCGAAATCGTTAGCATAGAAGCCATGCTCTACGACGTCGATTGCGCCTTCCGGATCAGGATTCGGATCTACATACTGCTTGCCGAATACGATAGTGGCGTCAACGCCAGTCAGAGCTGTAACTACGGTCATGTTGAGCTTTTCGCCAGAGAGTGTGGCTGTGAAGCTCTTGAGAGTAGCGGGGCTGCCCTCAGAGATGCCGAGCATTGAGGCGAGGTCCTGGTTGATGTTGGTCCATGTGCCCTCAGTAGCAGTAGTGGTGTATGTAACGTTGCCGTCAGCGTCAGTTGTGGCTGTTACGTTAGGAATGTAAAGGTCGCCGATGCGGTTAGAAGAAACGGTGAGGTTCTTGTAAACCACATTGTATGTGCCGTCCTCAACTGTTGTGAACTCTACGGTGTTCTCGTCAAAGTCGGTGTTTGTACCAGCGAATGAAGAGTAAGCCACGTCCTTGTATGTCTTTGTCTCAGGTACGAAAGGAGGAACAACCTCTACAAGCTTGACGCTCTTGTAGAGTGCGTTGCTGAACTGACTGTTCTCGCCAGAACCGAACTTCACCTCTGTAAGATCGAAGAGACCCTCGAGCTTGTCAGCAGCGATGACGCTTACGCCGTCAACGGTCAGACCGTCTGCCTTAGACACCTCAACAGTGATGTTGGTCTTGTCAGTTATGTTGACGGTTGTATTGTTGTTGCCGTTAGAGCACTGATAGAATGCCTTGTAAGTGCCCTTGTCTGCATAGATATGGATGTTCTTCTCCCATACTGTAGCCTCAGGACCGAAGCCGAAGATTTCCTCAGTATTTGAAGAGTTGCAGTTGGTGGCGTCAATGACAGCCTGGAACTTCTGGGTGTTCCAGTCAATAGGTGTAGAAACCACGAAGCCAGTGCCGTCAGCCTGATAGTTCTCCATCGGGATAGAAGGACCGTCAACCGGCTTTGTACCTACGATGTAAGTAACGCCTTCTGACTCAACACTCATATAAATCTTCTCTGTGCCATCAGCATCAGTATAGATTACAGCATAAACAGTATAAGCATTTCCCTGAACGTCAACGTCGCCAGTGTAAGTGGTGCGACCCTTAGCGTCTGTGCCCTTTGTAAGTCCGTTTGCCTCAATAACGCTCGAACCGAACGAGAAGTCGATGTTGTTTGAACCGTCAGACATCTCCTTTACAGTAACCTCTGCACTGTATGGCAAGTCATAGACACCTTCGCCCATCTTCATACCGAGCTTGTCTGTGAAAGACTTTGAAGAAACTACGGTAGGACCTTCTGGTTTCGGATCAGCAACTGCTGTGCCCTGGAATGTCACGTGTGACAATTCGGCCATATTAACGCCACAGTAGCGCATATAAAGGTCGATTGACTCGTTTGTGACAGTACCCTTAATCTGGTTCACCCGATAAACCAGGGGGATTAAGCATATAGCTTTGTAAGTCTGAAAAGAAAGAACTTTATATCCGTTACTC
>ENA-UEOZ01000014-UEOZ01000014.1-human-gut-metagenome-genome-assembly--contig:-NODE-14-length-138828-cov-206.174392_pt1 | contig 138828 bp, 113 predicted proteins | sample MGYA00242898_ERZ507912 | MGnify/ENA primary metagenome ERZ507912 (study PRJEB26167, sample SAMN06115410) | human gut metagenome | host: Homo sapiens | place: China:Chongqing | collected 2016-04-27... | reverse complement strand
GAGGAGACTCGAACTCCCACGACACAATTGTCACTACCCCCTCAAAGTAGCGCGTCTACCAATTCCGCCACCTCTCCGACATATTTATGTTTTTACTCAAGGGGTTGTGCCCAGAACAGGACTCGAACCTGCACGTTGTTAAACACACGCACCTGAAACGTGCGCGTCTACCAATTCCGCCACCTGGGCTTGAAGACCTAAGTCCTATCAGTAGACCCCTTAGAGTTTATTGTTATGAGCGGCAAACGGGACTTGAACCCGCGACCCCAACCTTGGCAAGGTTGTGCTCTACCAACTGAGCTATTGCCGCATCATGTTTTACTTTGAAAAGTTTCGTTCTCGAAAGCGGTTGCAAAGGTAGTGTTTTTTCTGAAACCTCCAAAACTTTTCAGAGCTTTTTTTCAAAAAAAATGCGTTTTTTCTGCATTTTCCCCTAATCCATACGCGAAAAATAGTCTTCTGGAGTGTATTCTCGCAGTATTTCGAGCTCATTCGTGCCATTATGCACCATAGCGAGTGCAGGGTGTGAAATGCCATTAAACATGGTTGTCTTCACCGTTGTATAGTGATTCATGTCCTCAAATATGATATTCTCCCCCACCTGAAGCTCATGATCAAAGCGCCAAGCAGACATAAAATCGCCCGAAAGACAGCTATTGGCTCCAAGACGATATGTAAAAGGAACGGAATAATCGGGGCATTCTTCCTCTATGGTTTCGGCTCCACGTACAGCAGGATGGTACGGCATCTCCAGACAATCGGGCATGTGACAAGAAAAACTTACATTAAGTATGGCTGTCTTTATGCCATGATCCTCCACTACGTCCACAACCTGCGCCACAAGCGGACCCGTCTGCCAACCGAAAGCACTTCCCGGCTCCATTATCACCTTCAGCCAAGGATAACGGGCACGGAAGTCCTTAAGCGTACGGACAAGCAAGGGGATGTCATAATCCTTGCGAGTCATGAGATGGCCTCCGCCAAAGTTTATCCATTTAATCTGACTGAACCATCCTGAGAACTTCTCCTCTATATGAGCCAAGGTACGCACAAACACGTCTGATCCGTTCTCACAATGGCAATGACAATGAAATCCCTCTATGTCCGACGGCAACGTCTCTGGCAGAGCGTCAGCGCTAACACCGAAGCGGGTGCCAGGTGCACAAGGATTGTATATGTCTGTTTCAATCTCAGAATATTCAGGATTGACACGCAGACCAAGACTTATCTCGGGATTGACCTCCCTCACCCTATCGTGCAGGCGAGAATACTGCGAAAGCGAGTTGAACGTAAGACAGCTCGAACAACGTGCTATATCGTCAATCTCATAATCCGTGTAAGCGGGAGAGAAGGTATGTGCCTTCTCGCCGAACTTGTCATACGCCAGACGCGCCTCAGCAAGTGAGCTTGCCGTAGTGGACTGTATGTATTCCTTAAATATAGGGAATGTCTTCCATAGGGCGTATGCCTTGAAAGCAAGAATTATCTCTATGCCGGCGCTGTCAGCAACGCCCTTTATGATTTCCAGGTTACGTCTTAGTCGCCATTCTTCGAGGACGTACATCGGACGTGTCAGTTCTTTATATGTGGTAGTATCTACTATCATCTTTTTCTTTTAGCGTTATATTGGTAATAATACCAGTAAGTGTTTCCGTATGTATCTGCCAGTTGCTTCTTGCGCTCTTTTGGGTCTGGCAACGAAGCCGACAACTTTTGGAAGTCCTGATAGTCGGCATTCGTCACAGCATTATCGTATACAACGGCAGGATTGGAATATCTGTGACGATAAAGTATCAGAGCCTCCTTGTAATGCTTGGGCAGCGAATCATTCAGCGTGTAATATTCAGGGAGCTGCTTGGCAAAGCCAGGCAGATTACAGTCCATGAGCATTCCGCACAGATAATAATCCACCGAAGCGCCACGCAACCTACCATGACGACGGAGATAATCGAAGTATCGTGAAGCCGACATGGGCTGTCTGAACCATCCTCCCATCTTACCATAAAAGACGCTGTCAGGATAGACCACAAAGCTTGTGGTGGTTTTGTTAGGAACGAGCGAAGCCGACTTACCCTTGAGCTTATACTCGAAGAGTTCGTCTGCCATCGTGCCTTTCTTCGAAAGCGCATAAGCAGCAAGCATCGTCAGATTCTCGTCAGGCTCAGCATTACGAGCCACTGAAGAAAGAGCCCCGTCATAATCGCCGTCCAATATGCACTGTTCGGCATTTATGCGATTATGGAATGTGGCATCGTCATAGCTGAAGCATCCCACAAACAACATCTCTGCCGTCATAATGGCGAGGTTTACCCATAATCGTCTATATTGAGTGGGAACAATATCCGAAAGGACTTCGGACAGTCCGCTCCTGAACGAAAATATCACAAAACCAGCAAACACCACTAACAATACCGGCAAGGCTATCGGCCACCCTCCAAACGAGAACCCTCCGTCCTGAATGTCAGGATGTGCTGAGGTCAGAAACGTAAGAAGCAAGGCGGAAGGGACGTAGGTAAGAGAGTTTGCCACTCTCACCCCCTGACACAACCTCGAAACGCCACGCTGAACCAATAAAAGGATGAAGGTGATGAGCGACGCTCCGATAAGATGATTATAGTGAGTCTGTCCTTTGGAGAAGACATGCTGCATGGCTGTCAGCAGGTCTGCCTGATAACAGTATAGATACACAAATGTGAACACCACAAACACTATGGTGCATGTGATGTTCACAAATATGTCGTTAGATTTAATATTTCTGTTGTTACCCATTAGTTCTTCTTTAACACTACTGCAGAACGAGCCGGAACGTACAGCTTCAGCCATTCCTTATGCTCCGTAACGTATGCGGGGTCATAATTGGTAAGGTGTGTCATCGTGTCGTCAGCCAGACCGTTACCACCGAACTCCTTCGCGTCGGTATTGAGCACCACGTCGTACGATCCGGTCGGAACCAGGAAGCCGTAGTCGGTGAACGACTTCGTAGGATTGAAATTGAATATGAAGATAAGGTCGCCACGCATGTACGCCAATATCTGGTCGCCGTCGTTGTGCCAAATCTCCTGTACCGGCTTCGACTGGATGCTTCTCACCATCTTGAGCGTCTTGAGCATCGCACGGTCGAAGTCGCCGAGGTAATGATAGTCGAGTTCCTTATTGTCCACGAGGTTCCACTGGCGGCGTGCATACTTATAGCTCCATCCGTTACCCTCACGCGGGAAGTCGATCCATTCCGGGTGACCGAACTCATTACCCATAAAGTTGAGATAGCCACCGTTTATCGTGGAAGCCGTAACAAGGCGAATCATCTTGTGCAGGGCTATGCCGCGGTGCACACGCTCGTTCTCATCACCCTTTCTGAAATGCCAGTACATGTCCGAGTCGATAAGTCGGAAGATAATGGTCTTGTCGCCCACGAGTGCCTGGTCATGACTCTCACAGTAGCTTATCGTATGCTCGTCGGAGCGGCGGTTGGTCACCTCCCAGAAAATGCTGCTTGGCTTCCAAGCCTCATCGGGCAACTCCTTGATGGTCTTAATCCAGTAGTCGGGGATGTTCATTGCCATTCTGTAGTCGAAGCCGTAGCCACCGTCCGTGAACTTGGCTGCCAGTCCTGGCATACCGCTCACCTCTTCTGCGATGGTTATGGCGTTCGGATTGACCTCATGGATGAGGAGGTTGGCAAGCGTCAGATAGCAGATGGCGTTGTCGTCCTGATGTCCGTTAAAGTAGTCGCCGTAGTTGCAGAATGCCTCTCCCAAGCCATGGCTGTAATAGAGCATTGAGGTTACGCCGTCTAAGCGGAATCCGTCAAAGCGGAACTCCTCCATCCAGTACTTGCAGTTGGAGAGCAGGAAATGCATCACGTCGTCCTTGCCGTAATCGAAGCAGAGGCTGTCCCAAGCCGGATGTTCGTGGCGTTCGCCGGGATAGAAATACTGGTTGGGGTCGCCAGCCAGATTGCCGAGTCCCTCCATCTCGTTCTTCACAGCGTGGCTGTGTACGATATCCATGATGACGGCGATGCCGTCCTTGTGTGCCTGATCGATAAGGGCCTTCAGTTCCTCCGGCGTTCCGAAGCGGCTGGAAGCAGCAAAGAAGCTGCTGACATGATAGCCGAAAGATCCGTAATAAGGATGCTCCTGAATGGCCATAATCTGAATGCAGTTATATCCGTCTGCCTTGATACGGGGCAGCACGTTCTCACGAAACTCGTTGTACGTGCCAACCTTCTCTGCGTCCTGCGCCATACCGATGTGGCATTCATATATAAGCAGCGGCGACTTTGTCGGTTTAAACGTCTTCTTCTTCCATTCATACTCCTTCTCAGGATTCCATACCTGTGCGGAGAATATCTTTGTCTGCTCGTCCTGCACCACGCGGTTACACCATGCCGGTATTCTTTCGCCATGACCGCCGTCCCAATAGACGTGCATCTTGTAGAGGTCGCCATGCTTGATGGCCTTAGCCGAGAGCTTCAGCTCCCAGTCGCCATGTTCGTTAAGGCGCTTTGCCTTATACTTGTCTGATTCCTTCCATCCGTTGAAGTCGCCCACGAGATAAATCTCTGTGGCGTTCGGTGCCCACTCACGGAACACCCATCCGCGTGTGGTCTTATGCAGTCCGTAATATTTGTGTCCGTTGGCAAAATCGGTAAGGTTCTGCTTGCCGTGGTTTGTCAGGTTGTCAAGTTTCCACAACGCATGATCATGACGTCCCTTTATAGCGTCCTCGTAAGGCTCCAGGTAAGCGTCATTCTTCACCAGTCCGATATGTTTCGCAGTCGGCTTTGCTTTTGCTGCAGCCTGCGACTTCTTTGTTTTTACTGCCATTGCTGAGTGATTTATGGTGTTTATAAATGTTTACTATATATTATAATGTATAGACGTAGGCTTGGCGCATCAGTCCTCGAAGCGTTTTCCGCGCTCGTAATGTCCGCGCTTCACCACCTGTCCGTTACGGTCTTTCTCCACGAACTTGCCGTCGCGACGTCCGTCCACGTACGAACCTTCGAAGCGATTGCCGTCCTTGGTCTCTTCGATGGCGGGTCCGTTGGGCTTGCCGTTCTTGAAGACGCCCTTAAACTTCAGGCCGTTGGCATAATGGATGATCACCTCGCCGTCCACCTTGCCATCCTTGAAGTTGCCCTCAAAGACGTCGCCGGCTTTCTTCACGAGCTTGCCGTGACCGTTCTGCATGTCGTTCTTCCAGTCGCCTACGTACATGTCGCCGTTACGCCAAGTGAACGTTCCCTTGCCGTCCTTGTCGCCCTCATTGAAGTGGCCCATGTATTTGTCGCCGTTACGATACTTGAAGATGCCTTCGCCGGTGCGTTCGCCCTGCACGTAGTCGCCTTCATACACGTCGCCATTCTGGAACTTGTAAATACCCTTTCCGTTCTGTATGTCGTTGAGCCAGTCGCCCACATACGTATCGCCGTCAGCATACTTGTTGGTGCCTTTGCCCGAACGCTGATTGCCTAACCACATACCGTCGTACGTGGTGCCGTCTCCCCAAGCAAAGAAGCCTTTTCCGCTTTTCTGATCATCCTTCCAGTTGCCGTCATAAAAAGCGCCGCTCGCAAAGGTATACTTGCCCTTGCCCTGACGCTTGTCCTGCTGCCAGTAACCGTCGTATTTGTCGCCGTTATAATAATACATAACGCCGTGACCCTGCTGATAGTCGCGATACCACATACCCTCATAGCGGTTATTGTTCATAAACCAGAATGTGCCGTATCCGTGCTGTTGGTCCTGAAACCATTCGCCATCATACTTTTCTCCGTCAGAGAAGGTATAGATGCCTTGCCCTTGGCGCTTTCCCTTTACATACTCACCCTCATAAGTGTCGCCATTCTCGAAAAGTGTGTTACCTTTTCCGTGTGGTTTTCCAGCTTGCATTTGTCCCTTGTACTGGCCGTTGTCATGAGTCTTGCACGAGCCAAGGGTTATCTTCTGCGCCATCATCGTAAACGGGATGGCGAGAGCCAATAATGTAGAAAATATATGTTTTTTCACTTTATTCCTTCTTTTAAAGTCGTCTTGAAACGAAAACTTACTGCCAAAATTAGCCAAATAATACGAAACAACAAAATGAATTTAGGATTTTTATAAAAAAGAAAAGGAAAAAGCCAAGTCACACAGGTTATCGTGTCCTGTACGACTTGGCTATTATGTGCGTTTAAAGTCCCTGATTGATGGTTCTTGAGAGCACGTCGAGCTGCTGCTCACGTGTCAGCTTGACGAAGTTTACGGCATATCCGCTCACACGGATGGTGAGCTGCGGATACTTATCAGGATGCTCCATAGCGTCGAGCAGAAGCTGACGGTCGAAGACGTTCACGTTGATGTGCTGACCTCCTGAAGGAGTGAAGTAGCCATCGAGCAGGCTCACGAGGTTGGCTGAGCGCATCTCAGGAGTCTTGCCGAGTGCTGAAGGAGCGATGGCGAAGGTGTAAGAGATGCCGTCGCGTGAGTGCTGGAAGGGAAGTTTGGCTACTGAAGCAAGAGCAGCTACGGCTCCCTTCACGTCGCGTGCGTTCATCGGGTTGGCACCCGGTGCGAACGGCACACCCTTCTCTCTTCCGTCAGGTGTGGCGCCTGTGTTACGGCCGTACACCACGTTGGAGGTGATGGTCAGAAGGCTCTGTGTCGGAATGGCGTCGCGGTATGTGCGGTGCTGACGCAGATACTCCATAAACTTCTCTGTGATGGAAACGGCGATTTCGTCTGTCTCGTCATTATTGTTACCGAACGGCACATACTCGCCCTCCTCTATCTTGTAGTCGACAGCCAGACCGCTCTCGTCGCGGATAATGCGCACCTTGCAATGCTTCATCGCTGCGATAGAGTCTGCCACGATGGACAGACCCGCGATACCCGTAGCACGTGTGCGCTCTACGTCGCCGTCATGCAGAGCCATCTCGAAAGCCTCATAGTCATACTTGTCGTGCATGTAGTGGATGATCTTGAGGGCGTTGACATAAGTCTTAGCCAACCATCTCAACATCTGCTCGAACTTAGGCATAAACTCCTCGTATGTGAGGTAGTCGCCCTCTACGGGAGCATACTGCGGAGCAATCTGCTCGCCCGACATCTCGTCGCGTCCGCCGTTGATGGCATAGAGCATACACTTGGCAAGGTTTGCACGAGCTCCGAAGAACTGCATCTGCTTACCGATCTTCATCGGCGATACGCAGCATGCGATGCCATAGTCGTCGCCGAGGTCAGCACGCATAAGGTCGTCGTTCTCATACTGGATGGCTGAAGTGTCGATGCTCACCTTGGCGCAGTAACGCTTCCAAGCCTCGGGGAGGTGCTCGCTCCAGAGAACCGTGAGGTTAGGCTCGGGCGAAGGTCCCATATTATATAATGTATGGAGGAAGCGATAGTCGGTCTTCGTAACCATCGAGCGTCCGTCGATGCCCATACCGCCGATAGAAGCAGTAGCCCAGATCGGGTCGCCAGAGAAGAGGTCGTTATATTCCGGTGTACGGAGGAAGCGTACTATGCGGAGCTTCATCACCATCTGGTCGATGAGTTCCTGTGCCTCGCTCTCTGTGAGCGTGCCGTTCTTGAGGTCGCGCTGGATGAAAATATCGAGGAACGCACATACACGACCGAGCGACATGGCAGCTCCGTCCTGGTCCTTAACGGCACCGAGATAACCGAAGTAAGTCCACTGTACAGCCTCCTTGGCGTTGCGTGCGGGCTTTGTAACGTCGAAGCCGTACGAAGCACACATTCTCTCAAACTGCTTCAGAGCCTGTATCTGCTCCGAAACTTCCTCGCGATGACGAACTATCTCTTCTGTAAACTCCTGTATGTCGATGCGCTTGAAGTAGCGCTTCTTCTCCTCGATGAGGTTAGTTGTTCCGTAGAGTGCCACACGACGATAGTCGCCGATGATACGTCCACGTCCGTAAGCGTCAGGCAGACCGGTGATGATGTGGGCATGACGTGCTGCCTTGATATCATCGTTGTATGCTGAGAACACGCCTTCGTTGTGTGTCTTGCGATACTTTGTGAAGATGGTCTTTGTTGCAGGATCGAGCTCATAGCCGTATGACTTGAGAGCCTTCTCCACCATACGGATGCCGCCCTTCGGGAAGATACCACGCTTAAGGGGCACATCGGTCTGCAAACCTACGACAACCTCGCTATCCTTGTCGATATAGCCGGCACCGTAGGTATCGATGCTCTGCGGCAGCTTGGTCTCGGCGTCGTACACACCCTTCTCACGCTCTGTCTCGAACATGCCAGAAAGGATGTCCCACAAGTGCTGGGTACGCTCAGTCGGACCTTCAAGGAACGACTCGTCGCCCTCATACGGTTCATAATTAGACTGGATAAAATCACGCACATCGATTTCTCTCTTCCAATTGGAACCCTTGAAATCGGCTTGCAAATTTTGAAGAATCATAAATTTGTGTTTAAAAAATGAATATTATCTGTGTGTAATCTCGGTGCAAAGTTACGCTTTTTCCATCACATATACAAGCTTATATTATCTAATTTCGAGGTTTCGCCGTCCAAGACAATATATTCTCATTGTTTTCAGGCTAATCAATATGAATCAAATAAATCACATTGATTTAAAAAAATCAAGGTATAATCTTTGATTTAGCAAAAGAAGAGTATTATCTTTGCATCAGTAATCATCAATTTTAAAATCTATGATAAAAGGCGTTATCACGGGAGATTTAGTAAACTCCACTAATATAGCTGCCAAATGGAGGCAAACAGTAATTTAATTGTTAATGACATCTACAGCATATTTTTCCTGCAAAGGGTCTGTAGCCATCCACCTGCCCAATACCGGATCGTACTATCTTGCTTCATGATCCTGCATGTTCCATCCGTACATCATGTCAAGTTCCTTGCCTATGTACTTGTATTTGTTTCAGCTCACGCCACAGCGGTCGCCCATTAGTGCGCCGAAGGGGTAATTATGATTCACCTCCTCGATGTTGCCGTTGCCTTCATCCACACTTGCGTAGCCGCCGTCTAAGAGGATGGTGGAAAGCCTGTCGTTGTCGTAAACGAGATTTGAACAGTAATGGTAGTATGTATTTGTTCTCATGTTTATTTATACACTATGTTTCTAAATTTTTCTACTTGAAGAATTTTATAGTTAGAATCATAGCTATACGAAATCGCGGGATAATGGCAACCCTTATTAGTTACGTAATAAGTTGTTGTCTTATATACTCCATTCTTTTCTTTCTCTATTATTATCTCGTAATTATGTCCTTCGTCTGATACTTTTATTATGTTGTAATCTTCAACTGTTGAGAAAAACACAATAGAATCAGAACCAAAAGAAGTAAAGTATTCACCATTTTTATAAATAAAATGAGACGCACTACCATCTGATGCTACTACTATTTCATTTTTTGAGTATGTTATTAAGTAAGAATCCTTTAGCTTGGAAGGAAACAATCGTTTTCTGTTTCCATGACATGATGATAGCAGCATCAACAAAGATGCCACTATCATTATTGAACCCACCTTTTTAAATGCCAATGTCTTCATAACCTAATTTATTTTACACTTACCACAATCCCTTATCAAACTCGAAATTCAGATTGTTGAACAGAAGTTTCTTTCTTATACAATCTCCATATCTAAAAACCAGATAAATGCAAAGTGTTAGATTGCCAAATGTTTCATCTGTGAAATCTTTCAGATTGATTATGAAATGATTATCCTCGGCAATTTTCTGCAAATCTGAGAACATGAATTTTGAAGGAAGTTTCTCACAAATGGCGTTTATGCCACTAAGTACTTTCTCTTTATCTTGCTCATCAATAACATATTGTAATCTGACACATCCTCTTAGTTCTTTGGGCTGCTTTAAGAATTTTAAAAAAGATGCGTATTCTTTAGGATTATCAGAAATACTCTTTCTTAATATCTTTTCCCATTTAATGCTTATTGGACTGCAATAGCGTGCATTAAAATATCTGAATCTTTTTCGTTTTATTGGATGTCCTTCAAAATCACAGAAAAGACGATATTGCACAACTGACATCTTCAAGTCGCCTATTTTTTTGTTTTGAGGGATACGGTCGTATTCTTCAAAATAAAGATTATAGACTCTTTCGGCAAGGGCTATGCCTTCTATAGCACAAAACCATTCACCTTCTTTTATAACATTACTTGATTTCATTCTTTTGATGATATTTAATGTGATCTTTTTTATACATAAACGCTATCAATATACTATTTATTTTTCTTGTCATCGAATATTCGTTCGTAAGGCATCTTGTATTTGGCTTTCAATTCCGATTCTTTGTTTATCTTCCTGTATAGCACACTTAACTTAATATACTTTGTTGCCGACGTTTCCGTAATAAACTTCATCAGGACATTGTATGACCATGTGTCGTCATACGACATCAACGCCTTAGCCATTTTACTAGTGGAGAAGCCTACCATATAAGGTAATACATTGTCTTTTCTCGTCCAGCGATTGTCATTATAATTTTTGCATGACTCCTCCAACAATGGCTTGAATGCTTTGTCAGGGAAATAGCTGACAGCTATAAGCGCAATATCACACAAATAGTCGTTCTGATTCCATTCTTTCTCCACGTCAAGTGCGTCTTGACTATAATAATCCCAATATAAGGGTTTCTTTTTCAAGGCATCCATAATGACGGGAATATCTTCTTTACGACGAAACCGAGCCATATAAATCAAGGCATAATTGTTATATCCATCCATATAGTTGCGCTTGGCTATGGAATATAGTTTCTCTGAAAGAGGGGCATTACAGTAGAGCTTCCTGAAATAAAAGAACGAATAAATCTTTGGGGTGTTCAGCAATACGCTGTCCATCCTTAACGAATCGTTAACGTCCAATGATCCGTAATAAGGATAAAAATGCATAATGTCGAACATTGCCTCCATCATGGGTTTGTCATAGTAGGCTCTACCCTTTGAGTTATTGTATTCGTCATCATAAATAATGACGTTCCGCATGTCATGGATGTGCCTGATAGCCACAGCGCAACTCAATGACGGATTCTTCTCACGCAATATTCCGAACGCATACATTTTGACAAACGTTGAAGGATGGTTTTCGATGAAAAAAAGAAGTTCCTTCTCAGTCAGCGTTTTCTTCAGCTGCTCCCTACAGCGAAGTGCAACAGGAATCTGATACAAATAGTCCGGATGATAATACACCACCCTATCTGTTGCATACACTATTTTATCAAACAGTACATATTTATCCAGACTGGGAGCCATGACCCAGCTGATTATCATCGAACAAAATGATAATCCCAACAATATATACATGAAAATGTCGACCGCTTTTTTCATAATTTTTTATATTTTCTTCCATCTATGTAACCATTCAGTTATGCTATGGCATTCGCTGAATAGTTACTTATTGTGAGGATGATTACAATATCAAGGCCAGTATTATACATCTTTTTGTTTGTTTTTTATCTTTTTATTCCGACAAATTGATACTACAAAAACAAATACCAATTGAACGGTTACAAACACAGATATATCACATAAAGTATTGGATCTAAGTTTTGGAAAGTACATCAAAGTTATTTTGTCATAAAGGCACATATGAGAAATGAGTAGAAGAGTTTCAAATATTACATACCGCACACTATGTAAAGACCATCTGAATAGCCTGATACGACTGATGACATAAATGAATAATGTATTTAAAGGGATTAATGTAGGTCCTGTTAGTACAAAAACCAAAATAAGGAATTTTATGGAAAAGCTTGAAATAAATGCCACTGCCATAACTGTACAAAATGAGACAAAAAAGCATTTTATAACGGGATCGACTTTATTTGTGGAATCGTTGCTCATAATATTCTTTTTTTTAGGATGAAGTATAGGTGTTATTTGTTTCGGCTAACGATGCTGATACTTGTTAAAATAAAACATTTCTCCAATTAATTCACTGTCATTTTCCTCATGGGGAAAATACAAGTTATTTGGTATAGAATCCTTTAGCTTAAAAAAGGCTTTAGTTTTTGTTCTACTATCGTACAAACAAAGGGTATTGGATACAACCTTAATTTTATGAAGCATGTCAAATCCTGTATATTCACCATATAATTTTCCTTTTAAGAATAATCTGAGAGAAACATTTGCCCTTAGAGCCTCTGGTAACAGACACGACAATATGGTTCTTTGTATCACTTTGAAATTATCTCTCTTTATTTTCAACGAACCTAAATACTTAAAATCATATTCAGTAATATAGCCTTCTTCCTTTGTTTTAAAAGAAAATGTAACAGAATCATCATGGCATTTTAAGCATAGTTTTTCTAATTCTGTGGCATAATTCTCCACCGTATCATACTCCCTGATAGTTGATGTGTTTTTTTTACAACCAACCATCAGAAAGCAAATAGTTGTATATATACAAATAGTGATAATTTTCATAAGAATTCACTTTATACTAACAACGCTATCACGTTTTATATCCTGTAAGTATAGTACCTTTCCTCCTCGAGGATATTTATGAGTATGTATTCGATGAAAATCCATATCTATTATTAAGTAGGAATAAAGGTTTTACATATCACAAAATTAGTGAAATTATGTATAGGGTGTATACGGAAAACAGTTCTTTTAACAAAGATTACACAAGCGGGTTACACCCGAATTTTGAATTGGCAGTTTTGACAGAAAGACATGTTTTTTTGACAAGAAGACATGAAGACTGGTTTCATCCTATCAATTAAAAATGAATAATTCACAATGCGCCTTGGCGCACAATTCAAAACTCAGAATTCCTAATTCGGACGGAGTCCGCCGTCCACCATGCAAATATCGTACAAAGAGTAAAAAGCTGTTACAAAATAAAAATCGGTTTTAGAGAATCAAAAAGCTGTTTTTATGGTATTTAGCAACGTTAAAGACCCCCACGTCCACCTATAAAGCCACCCTTACACTCTCATACAGCCACTTTCAGGAAGCCGTAGAGCCTCTTCCGGAAGAAAAGAGAGGCTCTACTACAAGACTAAAGTGCCTCTTTAGCAATACTAAACAGCTTGTCTGACCAAGCGTAAGAACCGTCATTTCATCAGCAAATCACATAACCGACTGTGTATTAACTACATAGCCTCAAATGCTCAAAACTCGAAAATTTCACACCAAAGATTTCTTCGTGCGCTGAACGAGGAGTATTGAGCATTAGAAATGCAAATATAAGATTGGCATACCGTCAAAAAAAGCGACAACGCATCCCGTAATTGGCTTTTTTTTCATAAATTTGCAGATTGAATTGACAGACACCTTATTTTAAAGAACAACAATAACAGTTATTCTTCATGGACATTAAAAAATCAGAATTCACGATATCTTCGGCTACAGTAAGCCAGTGCCCGAAGGACACCAAGCCCGAGTTTGCGTTCATCGGACGCTCCAACGTGGGCAAGTCGAGCCTCATCAACATGCTCTGCAACCGTAAGGGACTTGCCAAGACGTCTGCCACGCCCGGCAAGACGCTGCTCATCAATCACTTTATCATCAACAATGAGTGGTATCTCGTTGACCTTCCGGGTTATGGCTTCGCAAAGCGATCGAAGACCGTGCAGAAGAAGCTCGACCAGATGATTACGTCTTACATCCTGCAGCGCGAGCAGCTCGTCAACACCTTCGTGCTCATAGACATCCGTCATGACCCGATGAAGATAGACACGGACTTCATCAACTGGCTCGGCGAAAGCTCGGTGCCCTTCTCCATCATCTTCACCAAGGCGGACAAGCTCGGACCGGTGAAGGCGAAGCAGAACGCCGGCAAGTGGATGGCAGCGCTCAAGGACCAATGGGAGGAGCTGCCACCTTACTTCATCACCAGCTCGGAGAAGCGTACAGGAAAAGACGAAGTACTGACATACATTGAGGATATCCTCAAATCAATAGCAACAGAAGAAAAATGACACCATTACTCGACGTTCAGAACATATCGAAAGCTTTCGGAGCACACGTACTCTTCAAGAACATCTCGTTCTCCATCGGAGAGGGTCAGCACGTGGGTCTGATTGCCAAGAACGGCACGGGAAAGTCAACCCTGCTGTCGCTCCTCTCGGGAAAGGACAGCTGCGACTCGGGAAGCATAATCTTCCGTCGCGACATCCGCGTGGGATTCTTGGAGCAGTCGCCGGTATTCGACCCTGACGAGTCGGTGCTCGACGCTTGCTTTAATCATCACGGCGAGGCGGACAAGGTGCTCAAGGCAAAGCAGATTCTCACACAGCTCCGCATCACGGACCTCAACCAGCCCATGCGTGAGCTGAGCGGCGGACAGCAGAAGCGCATCGCCCTTGCCAACGTGCTCATCACGGAGCCTGACCTCCTTATCCTCGACGAGCCCACCAACCACCTCGACCTTGACATGATAGAATGGCTGGAGGGCTATCTCTCGCGCGGCAACAAGACGCTGCTCATGGTGACGCACGACCGTTATTTCCTCGACCGCGTGTGCAACATCATCCTCGAACTTGACGACAAGACGGTTTATACGTATCGCGGCAACTTCCAGTATTATATGGAGAAGCGTCAGGAACGCATCGACGCCACAAGAGCCGAGATAGAGCGTGCCAACAACCTCTATCGTCGTGAGCTGGAATGGATGCGCCGCCAGCCGCAGGCACGCGGACATAAGGCACGTTACCGCGAAGAGGCTTTTTACGACCTCGAAAGCAAAGCCAAGCAGCGAATCGAAGAACGACAGATGCGTCTGAAATCGAAGAACGTATACATAGGATCGAAGATTTTTGAGTGTCAGTACGTGTCGAAGGCATTCGACGACAAGATTATTCTGCGCGACTTCTACTATAACTTCCAACGCTTCGAGAAGATGGGCATCGTCGGAAACAACGGCACGGGAAAGTCAACGTTCATCAAGATGCTCCTCGGAGAGGTGGCGCCGGACAGCGGTTCGTTCGACATCGGCGACACTGTACGCTTCGGCTATTTCTCGCAGGAAGGCATGAAGTTTGACGACCAGCAGCGCGTCATCGACATCATCTCGGACATCGCCGACTATATAGATTATGGTGGAGGCAAGCACATCACAGCCACACAGCTCCTGCAGCACTTCCTCTTCACGCCCGAACAGCAGTACGACTACGTGTATAAGCTTTCCGGCGGCGAGCGACGCAAGCTCTATCTGTGTACGGTGCTGATGCGCAATCCCAACTTCCTCGTACTCGACGAGCCCACCAACGACCTTGACATCCAGACGCTTGAGGTGCTGGAGGAATACCTGCAGGACTTCCCCGGATGCGTCATCATCGTATCGCACGACCGCTTCTTTATGGACAAGATTGTGGACCATCTGCTTGTCTTCAGAGGACAGGGTGTCATAAAGGACTTCCCCGGCAATTATACGCAGTTCCGTCAATGGGAGTCGCTGGCTTCGAAGGAGGAGAGCGTGACTAAGGCAAACGCCGAAACGGAGAAGAAGGAGAAGCGCGAGTTCGTGGGCGAACAGCGCAGAAAGAAGACATATAAGGAGAAATGTGAGTTTGAACGCCTGGAGAAAGAGATAGCCCAGCTGGAGAAAGAGCAAGCCGAACTGGAGGAAGCTCTTTGCAGCGGCACGCTCTCCGTGGACGAACTCACGGAGAAAAGCAAGCGCCTCCCTCTGCTCAAAGATGAACTTGAGACCAAGGAAATGAGGTGGCTCGAATTATCAGAAATAGAGGGTTGAGAGGTGGGGCTTCCACCCCTCAACCATTTTTCACACCCGATTTTCACTATTTTTCAGAAAAAACATTGCCGCAAACATTGCAATATAAATAAAATTGTGTAAGTTTGCAGACGTTACTAAAGACCTTAAAAGCATGAAACACCTGACATTATGCTCAAATACAGAGCGACGCCTCACTTTTTATCTGGCTATGGAGGAATATGCAGCACGACATTTGCCAGCTGACGACTATTTCTTTATGTGGCAAGTAGAACCAACCGTGATATTCGGTCGCAACCAGCTAATACAGAGCGAAGTGAACCTTGAATACTGTCGGGAACATAACATTCAGACATACAGACGCAAAAGCGGAGGAGGATGTGTTTATGCGGACAAGACCAACATCATGTTCTCATACATCACGCCGGACGACAACGTCAGCCTTACCTTCGGCAAATACATCGACATGGTGACGCTTATGCTGCAGGGACTCGGCATTCCTGCCGTGGCAAGCGGACGAAACGACATCATGATTGACGGCAAGAAGGTGTCAGGCAACGCCTTCTATCATATCCCAGGACGCAGCATCGTACACGGCACCATGCTTTACGACACAAACATGCAGAATATGGTGGGTGCCATAACGCCGTCAAACGACAAGCTGGTTTCGAAAGGCATACAGAGCGTACGCCAGCACATAACATTGCTGAAAGACTATATATCGCTCAACATAGAGGAGTTTAAGGAGCACGTCGTGAAGTCGCTCTGCACCTCCACCATCGTGCTGGACGAGAAAGCCATCAAGGAGATAGAACACATTGAGGAGGAATACCTCACCACGGAATTCATCTACGGCAACAACCCACGATACAACATCATACGCAAGGGACGCATCGACGGAGTGGGCGACTTCATGGTTAACCTTGAGATGAAGAACGACGTGATAAAGGACATCGACATAAAGGGCGACTTCTTCCTTGTAGGCGACATCGCCAACCAGCTGCTCACGCACCTTCAGGGCATACCTCTCACAAGAGAAGCCATAGAGAAAGCATTGCCGGAACAGCTCGACAACGTAATCCTCGGTCTGAAACGTGACGACCTGACAGACATCCTTATAAACGGATAAAACCTAACACTGAAATTATAACCTAAAGCTACTAAATATGGAAAAGAAGACATGTCTCTATGACAAGCACGTGGCTCTCGGAGCCTTGATGCAACCTTTTGGCGGATTCATTATGCCAATCCAATACACGAACATTACTGACGAGCACAACGCTGTAAGACAGCACTCGGGCGTTTTCGACGTTTCTCACATGGGTGAGGTGACCGTAAAGGGTCCGGACGCAGAGCGTTATGTCAACCATATCTTCACCGGTGACGTGAAGGGTGCTGAGCCTGGAAAGATTTTCTATGGTATGATGTGCTACGAGAATGGCGGTACTGTGGACGACCTCCTCGTTTACAAGATGGCTGAGAACGACTTCTTCCTCGTTATCAACGCCGCTAACATCGACAAGGACGTGGAGTGGATGCAGTCACATCTTGAGGGATATGACGTGGAATTCGCCAACCGTTCGGACTATTACGGACAGCTCGCTGTTCAGGGTCCTGAGGCAGAGGCTGTCGTAGAGGAAGTGCTCGGACTGGCTTGCAAGGACCTCGTGTTCTATACATCAAAGACTATCGACGTTGATGGCGAGACCATCATCATCAGCCGTACCGGCTATACTGGAGAAGACGGATTCGAGATTTACGCTTCTCACGACTTCATCATCAAGCAGTGGGACAAGCTTATTGAGTCAGGACGCTGCAAGCCTTGCGGTCTCGGATGCCGCGACACTCTCCGCTTCGAGGTGGGTCTGCCTCTTTACGGCGACGAGCTTTCAGCTGACATCACTCCCGTTATGGCTGGTCTCAGCATGTTCTGCAAGCTCGACAAGGAAGAGTTTATCGGCAAGGAGGCTCTTGCAAAGCAGAAGGCAGAGGGTCCGCAGAAGCGAGTTATCGGCATAGAGCTTCAGGATCGCGCCATTCCTCGTCACGGATACAAGGTGCTCCACGAAGGTGAGGAGATCGGCGAGGTGACCACCGGTTATCATACCATCTCTACAGACAAGTCGGTCTGCATGGCTCTCATCGACGCCAAGTATGCTAAGCTTGGCACAGAGCTGGAGATACAGATCCGCAAGAAGACTTATCCCGGCGTAGTGGTGAAGAAGCGTTTCTACGACAAGCACTACAAGAAATAAAATACACACAACCAAGAAAACAATATTAAAAACCTAAAAACAATAAACAATCATGGCAAAAGTAATTGAAGGACTCTACTATTCAGAGTCACACGAATATGTAAAGGTAGAAGGCGATTTCGCTTATGTAGGCATCACCGATTATGCTCAGCACGCATTGGGCAACGTGGTTTACGTTGACATGCCTGAGGTGGACGACGAGGTAGAGGCTGAAGAGGACTTCGGCGCTGTAGAGAGCGTAAAGGCAGCCAGCGACCTTATCTCTCCCGTGTCTGGTACTGTAGTAGAGGTGAACGAGGCTCTCGAGGACAAGCCTGAGCTTCTCAACGAGGACGCTTTCGCTAACTGGATTATGAAGGTGGAGCTGTCTGACAAGACAGAGCTGGACAACCTTATGGACGCTGCCGCTTACGAGGAGCTCTGCAAGGAATAAGCCGACAAGCATAAACAAGGAAACACCCCACCCCATATAACATCACCCCGTCTTCGTAAAAGAAAAAAAACTAAAAACCTATGAACTTCAAGTATTTTCCACACACAGAGGACGATATCAGGCATATGCTGGAAAAGGCAGGTATGACCTCGCTCGAAGACCTCTACTCGGATGTGCCCGAAGAGGTAAGATTCCGCGGCGAATACGACTTACCGGAGCCTAAGAGCGAAGAAGAAATACGTTCTTACTTCAAGCAGTTGGGCGACAAGAACCAGATTCTCACAGTGTTTGCTGGAGCTGGTGTCTATGATCATTATACGCCATCCGTAGTACCTAACATCATCTCTCGTTCCGAATTCCTCACAAGCTACACACCGTATCAGGCAGAAATATCACAGGGAACACTCCACTACATATTCGAATACCAGAGCATGATGGCAGAGCTTACCGGCATGGAAATCTCTAACGCGTCCATGTATGACGGCTCTACAGCTACGGCAGAGGCTGCTATTATGGCACTCGCTTCAACCAAGAAGACTGACACCGTGCTTGTCTCAGCCACTCTCGACCCGAAGGCAGTTGCCGTTGTCAAGACTTACGCTCATTTCCATGGCTTCAAGGTGGAGACCATCGCTGAGACTGACGGCGTGACCGACAAGGCGCAGATGGAAGAAAAACTGAAGGCAGGAGGCGTAGCTGGTGTTATTGTTCAGCAGCCTAACTATCACGGCATTGTGGAAGACTATAGCGGTTTTGCTGATGCCTGCCATGCACAGAAGTCGCTCTTCGTCATCAACAGCGTAGCAGCTGACCTGGCTCTCCTCAAGACTCCTGGTGAGTGGGGAGCTGACATCGCAGTGGGCGACGGCCAGTCATTGGGCATCCCGATGGCATTCGGCGGTCCGTCTGTAGGCTATATGTGCTGCCGCGAGAAGCAGATGCGCAAGATGCCGGGACGTATTGTCGGCAAGACTGTTGACAACCGCGGACAGCGCGTTTACGTGCTCACACTTCAGGCACGCGAACAGCACATCCGTCGTCAGAAAGCCACATCCAACATCTGCTCTAACGAGTCGCTCATGGCTCTCTTCGTCACCATCTACATGTCTGTAATGGGTAAGGAAGGTGTGAAGGAAGCTGCTAAGATGTCATTCGACGGCGCTCACTACCTGCACGACCAGTTGCTGGAGACAGGACGCTTCGAGGAAAGATACAACCAGCCCTTCTTCAACGAGTTCTGCTTGAGATACAAGGGAGACGTTGACAGCTTGCAGAAACGTTTCATAGAGAACGGCATTATGGGTGGCATAAAGGTGGAAGCAGACACCATCATGTTTGCAGTAACAGAAAAGCGTACTAAGGAGGAGATTCATCGTCTCGTAAATATCGTAAAGGAGGAACAGCTATGAACAATCGACTATACGGAAATCTGATTTTCGAACTTTCTCGTCCGGGACGCCGTGCCTACTCGTTACCCAAGAATGAGTTCGGCAACTATGAACTGCCCGCTGAGCAGCGCCGTGAGAAGGACGCTGAACTGCCTGAGTGCGACGAGCTGACTGTTGTTCGCCATTATACCAATCTGAGCAACAACAACTTTGGCGTGAACAACGGCTTCTATCCTCTTGGAAGCTGCACAATGAAATACAATCCCGTTATAAACGAAGAGATGGCGGCTCTTACGTCGTTCTCGGCTCTCCATCCGCTGCAGCCGGCATACACATGCCAGGGCGCTCTTCAGCTTTATTACGAGATGCAGAAGGCTCTTTCTGCCCTTACCGGTCTGAAGGAGTTCACACTCAATCCGTTCGCTGGAGCACACGGCGAGCTTACAGGTCTGATGGTTATCCGCGCTTACCACCAGAGTCGTGGCGATCTGAAGCGTACTAAGGTTATCGTTCCTGACTCGGCTCACGGCACTAACCCTGCTTCTGCTGCTGTCTGCGGTCTGGAGATTGTGGAGGTGAAGTCAACAGCCAATGGCGTTGTAGACGTTAATGACCTCCGTGGTCTGCTCGACGACACCATCGCAGCTGTGATGATGACCAACCCCAACACTCTTGGTCTCTTCGAGCGTGAGATTCCTGAAATTCAGCGCCTCGTTCACGAGTGCGGCGGTCTGATGTATTATGATGGAGCTAACCTCAACCCGATGCTCGGCGCTTGCCGTCCTGGCGATATGGGATTCGACGTTATGCACATCAATCTGCACAAGACATTCTCTACACCTCACGGTGGCGGCGGTCCCGGTTCGGGTCCTGTCGGCGTACGCGAAGGTCTGGAAAACCTGCTCCCCGTTCCCAAGGTGGCAAAGGAAGCAGACGGCACATACCGCATCGTAACAACGGACGACAGCAACATCCATGTTGGCGAGTTCTTCGGCAACTTCGCCGTGATGATGCGTGCTTACAGCTACATCCTTACATTGGGACGTGAGCACGTACGCATGGTCGGTCCGCTTGCCACTCTCGCAGCCAACTACATCAAGGAGTCGCTCCGCGATGACTATGAGTTGCCCATCCCGACAGTCTGCAAGCACGAGTTTGTGTTTGACGGTCTGAAGGACAAGAGCACCGGCGTTACCACAATGGACGTGGCAAAACGTCTGCTCGACTATGGCTACCATGCTCCTACCATCTACTTCCCGCTGCTCTTCCACGAGGCAATGATGATAGAGCCGACGGAGAACGAAAGCGTAGAGACTCTCGACGCATTCATCGACGTTATGCACAAGATTGCAGAGGAGGCTCGCACCAATCCTGAGATTGTGAAGACAGCTCCGCACAACACACCTACAGGTCGTGTGGACGACGTGCTGGCAGCCAAGCAGCCTATCCTTACTTGGAAACAGGAACAAGGACAGGCATAATAAGGTAAACCTGAAATAAACAGATAGATTATGAACAATTCTGATCTTATCATAATAGGTTCCGGTCCTGGAGGCTACAGAGCCGCTCACTTTGCAGCGACAAACGGTCTGTCTGTCGTAATCATTGAGGCAAAGGAGGCTGGTGGCACCTGTCTGAACAGAGGATGTATTCCCACTAAGACATTATGCCGCAACGCCGAAGTGGTGGAGACCGTAAGAAAGGCAGCTGCGTTCGGCGCAGAGGCTTCTCTTGGCGCCATCGACTTCGCAAAGGTGATGGAGCGTAAGGACCAAGTGGTTAGCCAGTTGCGCAGCGGCATCGAACTCTTGATGCAGACTCCCGGCATCACATTCGTGAAGGGAACAGCAAGCTTCAAGGACGCTCATACCGTGGCAGTAGACGAAGAACTCTACACTGCCAAGAACATCATCATCGCCACCGGAAGCGAAGCCAAGATGCCTCCAATAGAGGGCATCAACGTCTCTGGTGTGGTTACGTCAACGGAGCTTCTTGCTCTCACCACATTGCCACACCGTCTCTGCATCATCGGTGCAGGCGTTATAGGAATGGAGTTTGCCTCCATCTTCAGCAGCTTGGGTAGCGAGGTTAAGGTTATAGAGTTCCTCAAGGAATGTCTTCCCACTCTCGATTCGGACATCGCCAAGCGTCTTCGTCAGGCTATCTCGAAGCGCGGAGTCGACTTCTCTATGCAGTCAGGCGTCAAGTCAATCCGTGAAGAGAACGCGGAGGATGGATCACGTCAGCTCGTTGTCACCTTCGAGAAGAAGGGCAAGGCTTCTGAGGTAAGCGCAGACATCGTGCTCGTTGCCACTGGTCGTCGTGCCGTTGTTGAGGGTCTTGACCTTGAGGCAGCAGGCATCGAGTGTGGTCGTACCGGCATCGTTGTGGACGACAACTTCCAAACCAACGTAGAGGGCGTATACGCCATCGGCGACGTTAACGGACGTTGTATGCTTGCACATGCTGCAACATTCCAGGGGCTGCACGTTGTTCGCCGCATACTTGGCAAAGAGGACAACATCCGCTTTGACATTATGCCGTCGGCAATCTTCACAACTCCCGAGGCAGCAAGCATCGGTAAGAGTGAGGACAATCTGAAGGACGCTGGCACAGAATACGTATGCCGCAAAGGATTCTATCGTTCCAACGGTAAGGCTCTCGCTATGGATGCCACGGACGGCATGATCAAGCTGTTCGTCACTCCAGAGGACGGACGCATTCTCGGTTGCCACGCTTATGGCGCACACTCTTCAGACATCATTCAGGAAGTGGCAGCTCTCATGAACAAGGATGCTACAGTAAGCGAATTGGCAGACATCATCCACACACACCCCACCCTTTCAGAGGTTCTTCATGACATAAGCCTCTAAGGTTAGGGCATTAACGGAAAAACAACAAACAGGACGGAGCGTAGTAACAGCAGTTACTGACACTCCGTCCTTTTATTTTTTAGCAAATAAATTGTTTTCAAGATAGAAGGTTACTTTTTACGTACTCTATACCATTAACGATATATAAACAAAACACATTAATAACCATAATAAAACCAGAAAGCTATGTTAGTAGTACATCCACAAGACAGGACAACCGATGTGCTCCAGCTCCTTTATGAAGGACTTGAAGCAAAAGTGATCACAAAAGAATGTTCCAATCGGATGATGGGGCAATTCTTGCACAACACCTCCATAAGAGATCGCATCATGCTGCTTGGTCATGGTAGTGAAAGAGGACTTTATTACCGTAAGAATGATGAAGAGGAAGGCTTCGACGGCATCATCGTAGGTCATCCGCAAGCCTATCAGCTTCGCAGACACGGCAGCAATATGATTGGTATCTGGTGTCATGCAGTAGAGTTTGCCAAGGCAGAAGGTCTGCATGGACTATTCTCTGGAATGATTATCTCTGAAATGAGCGAGGCTGAGGAAAATGGGATAGCGACAACCCAGGACGAAATCCGCAGCTCTAACCGAACAATGTTCTGCCATTTGCGCAAGCTGATTGAAGAAGACACGCCATGGCATGAAATCCCTACACGAATGAAAGAGATGGACAACGAACATACTACGTTATCGGAATTCAACTACAATAATTTTTATTATCTATAAGAGTTTTTTTGTGATTTACTATTGCACTGCACACTTTCGAGAACTTAACAATGTTCATAATAACAGAAAAGCCTTGCTGTTTTTGTCCAGCAAGGCTTTTCATTTTGCGGAGAGAACAGGATTCGAACCTGCGAGACGCTTTTGACGCCTACACGCTTTCCAGGCGTGCCTCTTCAACCACTCGAGCACCTCTCCTTTAAATAGTGGATGCAAAGATATGAAAAAAATCACAGATGCCAAAACGAAGCATCTGTGATTTAATCTATGTTAACAGTTATAAAACCGCTATTTTTTACGTGCTTATTGGCGTTCCTTACATCAGCCTATACGGAACACTCTCTCCACATTCTCATTAGTCTGTCGAGCCACTTCCTCGTCCTCCACACCATACGCTTCGGCGAGACGTTTCAGCACAAACTCCACGTAAGCACTCTCATTGCGTTCTCCTCTCTTGGGCACCGGTGCCATATAAGGCGAATCAGTCTCAAGTACTATACGTGAGAGTGGTACGGATGCAGGAAGAACCTCCGGCAGATGACTCTTCTTGAACGTCAACACACCGCCGATGCCAAGCACGAAGTTCTGGAATTCAAGCAGTTGCTCCGCTTCCTTCTCATTACCAGTGAAACAATGAAACACTCCGCCCGGCAACTCATTCTGATAGCGACGCATCACCGCCACCATCTCGTTCTGCGCCTTACGGCAATGTATCATCAGCGGCAGGCGTGTCTCCACCGACCACTCCACCTGACGCTCGAACGCAGCCAGCTGTTCGCGCTCGTTATCGCGAGTCCAATAGAAGTCGAGTCCCACCTCACCGATGGCAATGAACGGATGACCTGGCACGATGTATTCACGCATTCTCTGCAATACGTTTTCCCAGTCTGCTTCCACCTCTTCAGGATGGAGTCCGATCATCGGATAGGCATACCCCTCATACTTTCGGCTTACGGCAAGGACCGTCTCCACTGACTTCAGGTCAATGGCAGGCAGAAACACCTTGCTTACACCAGCAGCACGCGCACGCTCCATCACTTCGTCGCGATCAGCGTCAAACTCCGTTCCGTCAAGATGGGTATGCGTGTCAATAAACTGTATCATACGTCGCTGATTAGTATTGGCGGTTCATCATGCGCTGGGCATAAGCGGCAAGCTCTGCCTTACGGCTCTCGTCCACTGACACAGCCTGAAGATACTTACGACTCTGCTCAAAGTAGTAGGCAATCTTGTCCTGAGCCATGCGGTCGATACCTATCTCGTTGTAAAGTCGGGTCACGGCAGCCACCTTCTCATCGCGGTCGAACTCTGTAGCGCCAATCCAGCTTTCAAGCTGACGACGCTGCTCTTCATTAGCATGATTAAGGGCATTGATGAGCATGAATGTCTTCTTGTTAGACGTGATATCTCCACCGATAGCCTTACCGAACACACGTGTGTCGCCATATACGTCGAGAAAGTCGTCCTGCAACTGGAAAGCCAGACCTATCTGCTCACCGAATCGATACAGATTGTCAGCGTCCTCCTTCGAAGCACCGGCAAGGATGGCACCAATCTTGAGTGCGCAAGCAAGCAGTACGCTTGTCTTGAGTCGGATCATCTCAATGTATTCCTCCTCCGACACATCGTCACGATGCTCAAAAGCCATATCATACTCCTGACCCTCACCTATTTCGAGAGCTGTCTCGGTGAACAAAGCCAGCACCTCAGCCATCTTGTCACTGCTGCATTGCTGCATACGCTGATAAGCAAGCACGAGCATTGAGTCGCCTGAGAGGATTGCAGTATTGGCATTCCACTTCTTGTGCACAGTCTCATGACCGCGACGCAGATCAGCATTGTCCATGAGGTCGTCATGCAGAAGCGTATAGTTATGGTAGGTCTCAAGTGCACAAGCAGGCATAAGGATAGTCTCGGGATCCTCCTTGAAGAGATTATACGAAAGGAGCATAAGCACTGGGCGTATGCGCTTTCCTCCCATAGAGAGCACATAACGTATCGGTTCGTAAAGCGACGCCGGACGGCGGTCGTACGGAAGCTGCACAAGATAGTCGTTGACGAGCTTCAATATTTGGTCTGCATTAATCATATTTATTATGTGAAAAAGATGAATGTTTATGTTTATAATTCCTTTATTCCGACATGGCATCGCCTTGTCAGAGCTTAAACTCCACGGGGATGGCGAACAAAGTACGGCAAGGACGGTTCTTGTCAATGCCAGGTTTCCAGCGTGGCATCATACGTGCCACTCTGAGCGCCTCATTGTCCAAGATGGGGTTTACTGAATGAGCCACTTTCAAGTCGCATATCGATCCGTCGCGATTGATGACGAACGAGATTACCACACGTCCCTGAATCTTCTGACGTTGAGCCACTGGAGGATAACGAAGATTGTCGGTCAGCCACTTGACGAACGCCGACATGCCTCCCGGAAATTCGGGCAGCTGCTCTACGATGCGGAAGTTCAGCGGATTGTCTCCCATATCCACCGCCACCGGAGCAGGCGTATTATCGTCGGCTTTTTCTGCCTTGTCGTTCTTCTCACCGTTTCCTTCTTCGTCACCCACAATACGCTTCTTACTGATATCGGCGATGTTCTGAAGGTCCTTCTGTATCTTGTCCACCACCTTTATCTTCTGCTGTTGCTTCTTGCGTGGACGTGACGGCTCCACTACGGCTATCATATCCTGGCGTTCTTGTTTCTTGCGCATCGCCATTTCCTGCAGCACGTCGTCCATCGAGTCGTCCTCCGTATCCGTTCCTCCATAACGCACTGGGAACTCCAGAACCGCCACGAACAGCGACAGTGCTATAGCCAGCCCTATAAGAAACCTCTTCAGCCAGTGGCGGTCAAGATCTGCCTTATATGATTTTTTTATTTCCATACTGCAAAGTTACGGTTTTATGATGGTAGAATCTGAAAAATCTTGTGTAATTTTGCAAAAGTGTATCTTTTTAAGACGATAAGAACCATTATTTAACATTTCACTTATGATAAACGGATATATAAGCAAGCAGTACGGACAGCCCACCAAGCGCTACGTACAGACCATGGACCTCAAGGACGACAGCACTCTCATCCAGAAGTATCGTGAGGCTCACGACAAGGAGCATTTCTGGGACGATATAAAGGAGGGTATCCAGGCTGTAGGCATTCTTGAGATGGAGATATACATACTCAAAAACCGACTTGTGATGATCGTTGACGCTCCCGTGGATTTCCGCTGGGACGAAGCCATGGCTCGCCTTGCCACCTTGCCGCGTCAGGCGGAATGGGAAAGTCATGTGGCACAGTTCCAGAACTGCACGGCTGACGCCACAAGCGACGAAAAGTGGCAGATGATGGAACGCATGTTCTATCTTTACGAGAACGAGGAAGAAGAAAAATAAAAACATAATATACATATAATAAAGATGAAGAAACTATTGTCTCTGCCGCCAAACCTGGTGGGCAGCTTTCATGAGATAACCGAACTCCCGAAGAGTGAGTGGTTCTGCACCAACGACCCCGTGGGCAAGAAGCTTGGCTCCGGCGGAGGAACCACATGGCTGCTTCGTGCCGCCTATGAGGCTAATGACGAGGGCCGCACCCTCGACGAATGGCTTGCTGCCGACAAGCGTCTGCTTCTCCACGCCGGAGGACAGAGCCGCCGTTTGCCGTCGTACGCTCCTTCTGGAAAGATTCTCACACCGTTGCCTGTCTTCCGTTGGGAGCGCGGTCAGAGCCTTCATCAGAATCTGCTCTCGCTGCAGGTGCCTCTCTATAAGCGCATCATGGATATCGCTCCAAAGGGACTCAATACGATGATTGTCAGCGGCGACGTATACATCCGTTCTACAGAGCCACTGCAAGCCATCCCTGAGGATGCCGACATCGTGTGCTACGGTCTGTGGCTCGGCCCAGAGATTGCCAAGGACCACGGCGTCTTCGTGTCCACACGCGAGAACCCAACGGAGCTGAAGTGCATGCTTCAGAAGCCGTCCGTAGAGACACTCTCATCGCTGCTTGCCGATCATTTCTATCTTACCGACATCGGCGTATGGATTCTCTCAGACCGTGCCGTGAAGGTGCTCATGCAGCACTCATCTGCTGAAGGCAAGGAGCTTGACGGCGACGTCATCAATTATGATATGTACGGCGAGTTCGGCTGCGCTTTAGGATCAGAACCGGTCATCAAGGACGCGGCTGTCAACGATCTTAAGGTTGCCATCCTGCCTCTCCCCGGCGGCGAGTTCTATCACTTCGGCACATCACACGAGCTGCTTTCGTCTATGCTTGCCATCCAGAATCTTGTCAGCGACCAGCGCGAGATTATGCACCACGACCGCAAACCTCATCCTTCCATCTTCGTACAGAATACAGAGGTAAAGATTAAGTGGAACGAGAACAATCGCAACATCTGGGTGGAGAACGCCTTCATCGGCGCCGGATGGACCCTCACTAAGGACAACATCGTGACCGGTGTTCCTGAGAACAACTGGACGCTGACTCTCGGCGAGGGACAATGCGTTGACATTGTACCCATCGGCGAAGACCAGTGGGCGGTGCGTCCTTACGGATTTAACGATAAGTTCCGTGGCGACCTTGCTGAGGTGGAATATCTCGGCGGTTCGTTTGCAGAATGGGCTAAGGAACGCGGCATCTGCATCGACGACATTGAGGGACGCCATGACCTTCAGGCTGCCCGCATCTTCCCCATAGTCAGCAACGTGGACGATATGGGCGTCGTACTGCGCTGGATGCTCTTCGATCCGTCTCTCGAAGAGGGCAAGGCCATTTGGGCTGCTTCACGCCGCGTCTGTGCCGACGAAATAAGCAGCGAGGCCAATCTCTGCCGTCTTGTGGCTCAGCGCACCAAGTTGCGCTGTCAGAACCTCGCAGTCATTGCCAAGAACTGGGAGCACAGCGTCTTCTATCAAGCCGACCTTGAGAGCACCGCTCGCGACTATGGACGTTACGACATTCCTCTCCCCTCTCCGCTGCCCTCTTCGGCATCGTTACTCACACGCACAAAGGACGCCATGTTCCGTTCTGAGGCTCTTCGCTTCGCTGGCAAGGACGGCGGCAAGTACGAGGAAGAGGCGTTCTCGCTGCTGCGTCAGGGTCTCACGGACGAAGCTCTGCGCGTACGCCAATGCCCGCGTCTTTCTGTATATGCCGACCAGATAGTCTGGGGACGTTCGCCCGTCCGCATCGACATTGCCGGTGGCTGGACCGACACGCCTCCCTTCTGCCTCATGGAAGGCGGCAATGTGGTCAACCTTGCCATCAAGCTGAACGGTCAGCCGCCGCTCCAGACTTACGTCAAGCCATGCAGCGAACCTCACATTGTCCTGCGAAGCATCGACCTCGGCGCGTCCGAAACCATCACCACATACGAGGAGCTGGCAGCTTTCAATAAGGTTGGCTCGCCGTTCTCCATCCCCAAGGCAGCCCTCTCGCTCTCCGGCTTCCTCCCGCAGTTCTGCAAGGACCAGTACAATTCTCTGGAAGAACAGCTGCGTGCCTTCGGATGCGGCCTTGAGGTGACGCTGCTCTCAGCCATCCCTGCCGGTTCTGGTCTTGGCACAAGCTCCGTCCTCGCTGCCACAGTCCTCGGCGCATTGAGCGACTTCTGCGGACTGGGATGGGACAAGGCTGAGATCGGTCATCGCACACTTGTCCTCGAACAGCTCCTCACCACGGGAGGCGGATGGCAGGACCAGTTCGGCGGACTCCTGCCGGGCATCAAGCTGCTGCAGACCGAGCGCGGCTTCTGCCAGAACCCGGAGGTCCGCTACATGCCGGACGCCCTCTTCACTCTTCCCGAATACAAGGCATGCCACCTGCTCTATTACACCGGCATCACACGCACGGCGAAGACCATCCTCGCCGAGATTGTCCGCCGCATGTTCCTCAACGAGCATGACGAACTGGCACAGCTGCGTGAGATGAAGGCGCACGCCCTCGACATGTTTGATGCCATACAGCGCATGGACTTCGAGCGTATGGGACGTCTTGTCGGCAAGACATGGAAGCAGAACCAGGCTCTCGACTTGGGCACTAATCCTCCTGCCGTAGAGGCCCTCACCCGCCTCGTTGACGACCTCTGCCTTGGCTACAAGTTGCCGGGCGCCGGAGGTGGCGGCTATCTTTACATGGTGGCAAAGGACGAGGACGCCGCAGCCCGCATCCGCCGCATCCTCTCTGAGAACCGTCCTAACGACAAGGCACGCTTCGTTGAGATGTCGCTCTGCCAGAACGGATTCCAAGTAAGCCGCAGTTAAAAGCTGACATATCAAACAATAGCTTTATATGATTACGGATTCATCCATATCTTTTTATTATCTTAAAATGATAGAGATGAATCCGTTTTTTATTTTTTCTTTGAAAACAATTCAATAGGCTATCTTTTGACATCCATGGCGTTATTTTACGCGAAATATATATAACTTTGTAATCAAAAGAGTAAAAACAAGCCGTACATGACAAGTATTATCAGAACTTTATTAGCTACATTAATATTCGCCACAGCATTCTTCACTTCCGCCTCCTCACAGCCCAAGCATGAGGTGCGTGCTGTATGGCTAACCACCATCGGCGGCATCGACTGGCCACATTCATACGCCCAGTCAGTATGGTCAATAGAGAAGCAGAAAGACGAACTGCGCTCCATACTTGACCGCTTGGAGAAGGCGGGCATCAACACCGTACTGCTGCAGACCCGCATACGCGGCACCGTCATCTATTCCTCCAACATCGAGCCGTGGGACGGATGTCTGTCCGGACATCCGGGCAAGAGCCCAGGTTACGACGCGCTGCGCTTTGCCATCGACGAGTGCCACAAGCGTGGCATGGAGGCACACGCATGGATTGTAACAATGCCCGTGGGAAAGTGGGATGCTCTCGGATGTAAGCGCCTACGCAGCAAGATGCCGGGCAACATCATAAAGATAAAGGCAGACGGATATATGAACCCCGAGTCGGCACAGACCGCCAACTACCTTGCGGATATCTGCGAGGAGGTGACACGCGGCTACGACATCGACGGCATCCACCTCGACTATATACGCTATCCCGAGAATCTGCCCAAGCTAAAGAAGCTGAACCCGAGCGTGGCACGCGACAATATCACACGCATCGTACGTACCATATCAAAACGCGTCAAGACGCTCAAACCGTGGGTGAAGATGAGTTGCTCGCCGATTGGCAAGTATGACAACACGTCACGCTATTGGAGTCATGGATGGGACGCATACAACACGGTTTATCAGGACGCCGTGGCATGGCTGCGTGACGGACTCATGGACGAGCTGTTCCCGATGATGTATTTCCGCGACAACAACTTCTTCCCCTTCGCTCTTGACTGGAAAGAACAGAGTCACGGAAGGATTGTCGTGCCTGGCCTTGGCATCTATTTCATGTCGCCAAAAGAGAAAGACTGGCCATTGACCGACATTACCCGCCAGCTCTTCTTCCTGCGCGACATCGGCATGGGTCACGCCTATTTCCGATCGAAGTTCTTCACGGACAACACTAAGGGCATCTACGATTTCGCCACAGACGAATACGGTACGTATCCGTCTCTCATTCCGCCGATGACATGGGCAAAGGCTGCGTCCCCCCAAAAGCCATACGACCTTACCTTCACGACGCAGAAGGACGGCGCCATGCGCATGACATGGCAACATCAGGTGAAGGACACCACCATGATGCTCTTCAACGTCTATTCATCCACCTCCTATCCCGTGGACACAAAGGACGCCCGCAACCTCGTGGCCATACGCCGCCAGGCACGCTCCCTGCTCATCCCGTCAGAGAAAGGACGCCATTACGCCGTGACCGCCACCGACCGCTACGGCAACGAAAGCCTTGCCCTTCAGGAAGCTTACACAGCCGACACGTCAGCCCCGCAGCAAAGCCCCGACTTGCTGAAGTGCGACGGTCGCATTCTGAAAGTGCCTGACGATGTCATGCTCACCGACGCACAATATCTGCTCGTAGAGACAATGCAGGGGGCGGCTGTAGCCACACTCCCCTACAAGCGCCCCTCCACCACCGTGAACATCACCAGCATCCCCAACGGCATCTACCACCTGCGAACCCTAAACCGCAAGGGAAGAAGCCACCGTCTGGGCACGTTTATCGTAAAGAGGATTTAGCCATAAAATGGAGGTTTTGCCGAGACAATATTTGCATTCCTGATGCTCAATACTATGAATTGAGCGCACTAAGAAATCTTTGGTGCGAAATTCTTGAGTTTTGAGCGGTTATAGACAATATACTTATACACAGTGCGTTATGCGGTTTTATGACGAAGCGCTATGAAATCTGAGTCGCAAATGAGCCACTTTTCTCTGCTATAGAGCCACTTTTACACTACAATACTGCCACTATCGTCATACAATAGAGCCTCTTTTACAATCCGATTGTGCCACTATCGGAGTGTAAAGGAGGCTTTATCGTTAAACTTGGGCGCTGTTTGCACAGCATAACACCGTAAAAACAGCAAACCAAAACTCTATAATCAATTTTTATTTTGTAACAAGTTTTTACTGTTTGGACAATATTTGCATAGCGGACGGCGGATGCCGTCCGAATTAGGAATTTTGAGTTTTGAATTAGGAATTGTGCGCCATGGCGCATTATGAGTTGTTCAGTTTTAATTGATAGGATGAAACCTGTCTTCATGTCTTCTTGTTAAAAAATATTGATTCAGTTCCCGTAAGCGCTCATACCAAAAGAAGCGAGAGCCCATTCCGACAGAAATGAGCTCTCGCTTCGATTTATTCTAAATACTAATGGCACTGTTTTAGACAATTCCCTGCGCCATCATTGCCTTAGCAACCTTGAGGAATCCGGCAACGTTGGCACCGCGGACGTAATTGATGTAGCCGTCAGGCTGTGTGCCGTACTTCACGCAGTTGGCATGGATGTCGTTCATAATGCCGTGAAGCTTGGCGTCCACCTCCTCGCTGCTCCAGCGGAGACGCTCCGAATTCTGACTCATCTCAAGACCCGAAACTGCCACACCACCAGCATTGGCTGCCTTACCAGGAGCATAAAGCAGTCCGGCTTCCTGGAACACCTTGATGGCCTCCGGCGTTGAAGGCATGTTGGCGCCCTCGCTAACGGCAATCACACCGTTGGCAACAAGCGTGCGTGCGTCGTCGCCGTCAATCTCGTTCTGTGTGGCAGACGGAAGGGCTATGTCTGCCTTCTCGCCCCAAGGACGTGCTCCAGCCACGTACTTTACGCCGTATTCCTCAGCATACTCACGGATACGACCGCGCTCCACGTTCTTCAACTCCTTCACATAGGCAAGCTTCTCGGCGTCTATGCCGTCCGGATCGTAGATATAACCGTCCGAATCAGACAATGTCACGGGCACCGCACCAAGCTGGATGAGCTTCTCCACGGTGTACTGAGCCACATTGCCCGAGCCGCTCACGAGGACACGCTTTCCTGCAAGCTCGATGCCGCGGGTCTTGAGCATGTTCTCAAGGAAATATACGTTGCCGTAACCCGTAGCCTCGGGACGGATGAGCGATCCGCCGAACTCCTGACCTTTACCGGTAAGCACGCCGACGAAAGTATGGGTGAGCTTCTTATACTGACCGAACATATAGCCGACCTCACGACCGCCTACGCCGATGTCGCCAGCCGGAACGTCCTCATCAGGACCGATGTGACGATAAAGCTCGTTCATGAAAGCCTGACAGAAACGCATCACCTCAGCATTGCTCTTGCCACGCGGAGAGAAGTCGGAACCACCCTTGGCGCCTCCCATCGGCAGCGTGGTGAGCGCATTCTTGAAGGTCTGCTCGAAGGCAAGGAACTTAAGGATGGAGGGATTGACGGAAGAATGAAAGCGAATGCCGCCCTTGTACGGACCGATGGCGTTGTTGTGCTGAATACGATAACCCATATTGGTCTGCACGTTGCCCTTGTCGTCCACCCATGTCACACGGAAGGAGATGATGCGGTCAGGTATGCAAAGACGCTCAATGAGGTTGGCACGGTCGAACTCGGGATGGCGGTTATACTCATCCTCAATGGTACCGAGAACCTGGCTCACAGCCTGGATGTACTCAGGCTCGTTGGGGAAGCGCTGGTTAAGACGCTCTACGATTTCTGTTGCTTTCATTGTTTTTTGTTGGTGTTTTTGATTAATATGATTATTATCCTTTTCTAAAATTCAAACTCTACCTTAATATATATGCGAGACATCATCTCTCGCTGAGTGGTGTATACTCCTTTACGCCGAGCACGTTCTTGTAAGCAGGGCGTATGATGCGGCGCCCCTCGAAGTTTAGCTCCTCTATTCTGTGTGCCATCCAGCCTACTATACGCGCCATAGCGAACATCGGCGTATAGATTTCCTGTGGCAGACCTATCATCTCGTAGATGAATCCCGAATAGAAGTCGACGTTGGCGCATATCGGCTTCGCCGTCTTGCGATGTGCCTGCACGCACTTTATGCCCTCCTGCTCAAGAAGTCGGAGGAAATCGTATTCGGCTTCGCGTCCCTTCTCACGTGCCAGTTCGCCGGCAAGCCTCTTGAGCTGCTTGGCGCGAGGGTCGCTGAGCGTATAGACAGCATGACCGATGCCGTATATCAGACCTGCGCCATCGTATGCCTCCTTGTTAAGGATGCGATTCAGATAAGTGTCAATCTCGTCCACCGACGTCCAGTCATGAATGTTCTCCATAAGATGATGCAGCATGTTAATCACCTTTATGTTGGCTCCGCCATGAAGCGGCCCCTTCAGCGAACCGATGCCGGCAGCAATGCTCGAGTAAGTGTCGGTGCGGCTGGACGACGTAACGCGGACGGTGAAGGTGGAGTTGTTACCGCCGCCATGCTCCGCCTGAATGACGAGCAGGAGGTCAAGCATACGCGCATCAAGCTCCGTAAAGTCCTCGTGCTTGAGCATGTAGAGGAAGTTCTCCGCTATGGACATGTTCTCTCGGGGATGGCGTATGTGCAGCGAACGTCCCTGCACGCTGTGACGATAGATGTTGTAAGCGTAGGCTATGACGGTGGGGAAACGCGCTATAAGTTCCACAGCCTGACGCATAAGATTGTCGCGCGAAAGGTCGTCGGGCGTGGGGTCGAAGGTATACATCTCAAGAACGCTACGCGCAAGGATGTTCATGATGTTAGAACCCTCGAGGTCTATGATATGTACGATGGTCTTATGGTCGAGCGACATGTTCTCGTTGATAAGCTGCTTGAACGACTCAAGGTCCTCCTTGTCGGGCAGATTGCCAGACAAAAGAAGATAGGCTATCTCCTCAAAGCCGAAACGATGCTCTTCGATGAGAGGCGTGACAAGCTCGTTCAGCTCATAGCCACGATAGAAAAGCTTGCCCTCAGTAGGCACAAGACCACCTTCAGCGTCGCGCTCGTATCCAACCACGTTTCCGATGTTGGTAAGACCTACGAGCACACCGCTGCCGTCTTCATTGCGCAAACCACGTTTCACACCATACTTCTGAAACAATCCTGTATCAATCTTACATGATGTCTTAACCTCGTCAGACAGCTTATAAATCAAATAGTCCTTGTTCATATCTTTTCACCTTAGAGGGTTCTTAAAATGCGCAACAGAAGCGCCTCTGCCGCCTTTAAATTCTTTTACGACCGCAAAAGTACGAAAAATATTTTATTTCGTCACATTTTTATACGTAAAATTTACTTTCTGACACATTTTTATAGCAAAACAACAATTAAAGTAAACTTCCAGTCTTCAAAAACAAAAAAAATCCGCAAACGTTTACATAAATTTGTCAATAATTAATTTAAAATGTGTGGGAACACGAAGAAAAAATCAAGAATTTCTTAAAATAAATCAAGAAAAAGTTTGTCAGTAATAAAAAAAACGATAACTTTGCATCAGTTATCCTGAAAACAATCTTTTTACCTTAAAGAAAGACTAATACCTATTGAAGATTTGAAGCGGTCGCCTGTGAAGGTTATCGCTTTTTTTTTGCTCTTAACCGAACCACATTTCATCAAGTTTTCAGATGATAACCATCACCCCGTTTCAAAATATTAAAATCACATCAGTTATGGACAAAGCAACAACGGACCACATAAAGTTTTTGGCAGACAAGTATGAGACGGAAGCCTTTCTCGCTTCCGACCCCAGCCAGTTCATGCACAAGGTAAGCGGAGACGCCAATCAGGAGACTATGGCTTTCATTGCCTCATGCCTCAGCTACGGATCACGCAAGCAGTTTTTCGGCAAGATACAGTATTTGTTGGATGCCTCTGAGGGCAATCCGTACGAATGGATAAGCTCAGGCAGATGGAAGGAAGCGCTGCCAGACACCACCGACTGCTTCTACCGCCTTTACACATTCCATGACATGCACACCACATTCTGCACTCTCGCAAGCCTTATCAGCGAGCACGGATCGCTGAAGGCGTACGTAAACAAAAATGCCTCCACCGGCATTGAAGCGGTGGAGGCCATTTGCGCGTACTTTGCAGAGCATGAGGCTAACGCCATCATACCAAAGAACGCCAAGTCGGCATGCAAGCGTATATGCATGTTTCTGAGATGGATGGTGCGCGACGGGTCGCCCGTGGACCTCGGTCTGTGGTCTGACATCATTGACCGCCGCACGCTCATTATGCCCCTCGACACGCACGTCGTGCAGGAGTCGCTGCGCATGGGACTGCTGAAAAGTCGCACAGCGTCGATGGGAACGGCACGACGACTGACAGACGCCATGCTGGAGATATTTCCCGACGACCCGCTAAAGGGCGACTTTGCGCTGTTCGGACTTGGAGTGGACGAGGAGCGATAAGCATTTGCTCCCCATCCCACTCATTACTTCTTTATCACCTTCAGCACCTGGTCAGCGAAGCTACGCATGCCCTTGATGGAAGGATGGCTGCTCTTCTTGTCGATGTCGACGAGCTTGATGACGGGCACGTCGTAATGGGCACACACTTCATCCACGGAAGTGTTTATCTCCTCCTTCAGCTCGGAATTGAGGATGAAGTAGACGTCCACGTTGGGATAATGATGGCGGATGTCGGACAACATCTTCGCCATAGCCGGACGGAATTTATAGAGGTCTGCCTTGGTCCAACCCGCATACTTGTATTCGCCCATCTTGACGCCAGCCCACGAATCGTTGGTGCCGCCACAGATAAGGATGATGTCAGGATTGCCCAGACGGGTGCAGCGCGTCACGAAGGAACGGTCAGTATAGTCGTTGCCGCTGTATCCGGTGTTGCAGATAGTGGCGCCAGAGTACGACTCGTTCTTGCCCAACTTGTAGCCGCCTTCCTTTATCACCTGCCACCACCAAGTCTGCTCCACATCACACACATCCGTCATGTTCGTCTTTGCCGGTATTTTATACCAACAAGCCTGACCGGAAGGGATGAAGCCCTGATAAGTGGAATACGAGTCGCCAAGAATAGCGACGGTCTTGCGTACCTGCGCACCAGCCTGCAACATAAAAAAGAACAGGCAGAGGAATGTCAAAATCTTTCTCATTATTATATTTAAATTTGTATATGTTAATAATATGATGCAAAGTTATACATTTATATTAACATTTGACGCTTCTAATCTTGTCTATTCGAACATAAATATGTAAATTTGCACGTATGAGAATAGACATCATTACCGTACTGCCCGAAATGCTTGAGGGCTTCGTAAACGAATCGATATTGGCACGAGCCCAGAAGAAGGGCTTGGCAGAAATACACCTCCATAACCTGCGCGACTACTCGACAAACAAGTGGCGCAGGGTGGACGACTATCCCTACGGAGGTTTCGCCGGCATGGTGATGCAGTGTGAGCCTATAGACCGCTGCATATCAGCGCTGAAAGCCGAACGCCACTACGACGAGGTGATATTCACATCGCCTGACGGAGAGAAGTTTGACCAGCACATCGCCAACGACCTCTCAATGAAGGAGAACATCATCATCCTCTGCGGACACTACAAAGGCATCGACCAGAGAGTGCGCGACCATCTCATCACCCGCGAGATAAGCATCGGCGACTATGTGCTTACGGGCGGCGAGCTGGCTGCTGCCATCATGGCGGACGCCATCGTACGCATAGTGCCGGGAGTGATTGGCGACGAGCAGAGCGCACTGAGCGACTGCTTCCAGGACGACATGCTCTCAGCCCCCATCTATACTCGCCCTGCCGACTATAAGGGATGGAAGGTTCCTGAGATTCTGCTTAGCGGCAACGAGGCGAAGATAAAGAACTGGGAAATGGAGCAGGCAATGGAACGCACAAAGGCGCTGCGCCCTGACCTGCTGGAGAAATAAAGAAACCTTTAACAAATATACCAACTGCCGTGGCATGGCGTAAAGGATCAGCACATGCTACGACGAAACCTTCTGATCCACTCCTTAGACCTTATGGAACAAATCAACCAAACCACACAGCCACAAGACAACAACTCTCAGATGCCAAAGCCAAACAACAACATGGTGATGGCTATCCTTTGCACAGTATGCTGCTGCCTTCCGTTCGGCATCTACGCCATCATAAAAGCCTCAAAGGTGAATGGCTTATACATGGCTGGAATGTATAACGAAGCTGTGAATTCAGCTAACGAAGCCAAGAAATAGAGCACAATAGGAATCGTTACAGGCCTCGTGATTCAGATAGTATACATGGCTGTCTATTTCTTTGTATTAGATGCGGCTATTGACTAATAAGTACACATTTCTCGCATTAGCTTTGGCAGTCGGACTGATACTCTATCGCTTCAGTCCGACTGCTTATTGGTTTTGGCCGAAATGCCCGGTGAAGCTCATTACCGGGCTGAGCTGCCCAGCCTGCGGCATACAGCGGTTTATCCACGCATTGACCAACGGTAACGTGAGGGAAGCTCTGGCATACAACTACTACCTCGTCTATGCCCTACCATATGCCATGTGCGTGGTGACGGCTTACTACCTGCCGCAGTCACGGATTAAGGACCGCATGACGGAGATATTCGAGGGAAAGACAGCCGTATGGCTATACATAATAACGTTCTGTATATGGTTTGTCGTAAGGAACATTCTGGACATATAAGAAACTAACATAAACATGTAAAAATAAAAAAATATGGAAAAAGATCAAGCAAGCCAACTTATAGCTATGTATGGCGGAAGATTCCCCGACTATTCGCTGCACAGCATGCACACACAGCTTCAGAATATGGACTATTCTGAGGCATCCATACGTTTGGCACAGTCAAAAGACCCGACAATTGTTCTTCTCATATCCATCTTCCTCGGACAATTCGGCATCGACCGCTTCTTCGTAGGCGACACCATGATGGGCGTGCTGAAGCTGATAACATGCGGAGGTTGTGGAATATGGACCATCATTGACTGGTTCCTGATTATGGGAGTGACAAAAGACAAGAACTACGCCAGATTCAACGGAATATTCTAACTAAAACATAATGAACAAAAAATTCTTAATCGCTACATTGATTGCCGCTTCCTCAACAGCAGCGGCTTTCGCACAGGACGGACTGCTTAAGAAGTATGCACAGCGTCTGTCAACACCACGCAACTACGTGTGCTACCGCACTACGGAGAAAATAAAGATAGACGGCAAGCTGAACGAACGCTCATGGGGCAAGGCTGCCGACACGGAGTCGTTCGTAGACATCAGCGGAGAGGGATTCCCTAAGCCCATCTACGACACCAAGGCTCGCATGATGTGGGACAACGACTATCTCTACGTAGCTGCCGTTATGGAGGAGCCAAACATCGTGGCTCACCTCACACAGCGTGACACCATCATCTATCACGACAACGACTTCGAGGTGTTTATCGACCCGACGGGCGACGGACAGAACTATTTCGAGATTGAGAACAACGCACGCGGCGTGGTGTTCGACCTTATGCTTGACCGTGCCTACCGCTCTGGCGGCAACTTCCATATCCAATGGGACTGCCCGGGATTGAAGCTCGCCGTATCGCACGACGGCACGCTGAACAAGGAGAAGGACAAGGACCGCTCATGGACCGTGGAGATGGCTATCCCACATAAGGCCATAACACGCAACTTCACCAATCCGTTGGTTGCAGGAAACATCTGGCGACTGAACTTCTCACGCGTGGAATGGCTGAAGAAGGGCGGACCGGAAGAAAACTGGGTATGGACTCCGACCGGAGAGATAAACATGCACGCTCCTAACCAGTGGGGCTTCCTGCAGTTCTCTGACAAGAACGTAGGCGGAGAGACAGAAGAGTTCCGCTGCCCGTACAACATGGAAGCATACAAGCTGCTGTGGGCAATGTTCTATGCCCAGCTTGACAACCGCGAGAAGCAGGGCGCATTCACCAGCTCAACAGCGCTCCTCGGCGTCACCGACTCTGACCTCGCCACTCTGCCTAAGGGCAGCAACGTGAACATCGAAGCCACCTCCACCCTCTTCAGCATCAGCGTAAGAGTGGGCGGAACAGGCAAGACCTACGTCGTTGACCAGAACGGAAAGTTCGAGGTGAAGTAAGGAAATGACAACTCGCAGAACACCTGCAACAAGGACAATAAAAGAAAATACGGATTTATCAGGCATTCCAACTCTGATAAATCCGTATTGTAGTTTTTATGAGAAAAGCGATATTATTGCTTATCTACTCTACTATAGACAAAGGCTTTCTACTTCATCTTTATTCAAACCAGTAATAGATGCAATAACGTCAATATCCATTCCTTTTGCATGCATGTTTTTTACAACCATAGCAATACCTTCTGCACGACCCTCCTCACGGCCTTCTGCACGACCCTCCTCTTTTGCCGTGTCCAAGGAATTCTTAATGTCACGATAAGCCTTGAGGCTAACATCGCCCACATTCTCGCTATTGAGACACTTCACGTCCTTTATCACCTCCTCACCATCGAAGAGGGAGTTAAGGAAGTTGACAAGCAATTCCTTATTTGGGTCTGTGCCGAAGATTCGCTTAAAGCCGAAATCGGTCAACAAACTGATATATCGTTCTTCTGATTGTCTCATAACTAATTGTATTATAGCGTTAGGCAAAGATAGTGCAAATCGAATGCAGAATATCAAGCTTGCTTGAATATTATGCTGAGATGCAGCCTATCTTATACAAAGATACAGCATTAAATCAGAATAATCAAACTTTTGCAAGAAATTATACGAGAATTAAACAAATGTTTACTTCCAGAACAAACCATCCATTATCTCGTAACGCTTCTCCATGTTCGGGTTTTCCTTTACGAATGTGTTAACGTCAATCTGTAGAACCGGAGCGATGGCTTTGCCGTTGGTGGTGGGCCAGTCAACAAGACCAAGACCATTGGGATTGCCGGTCTTTACGAAGTTTACGTAGTAATTGCTGAAGATGTCAGACACGACGTAGTCTTCAGGCTGCCAGTCGTATACGCGGTTGGTAGGCAGTGTGCCCATAGCATACTCAATGTCGGCTGAGTGGACAGCACCGAGAGCACGCGGAGCAGCAGGAGTGTCAGAAGTCTTTTCTTGAACTCCACCGGCAAGACCAGCCACCTTATCCTTCAACACCATATCAGGACGCGGATGGCAATAGCGGTAGCGATAAACGGGCTGACCACCAGTGAGCTTGTGCATATTGCCCCACTTCCATGTAGAGTAATCAAGGAAGAGGTCGCCAGCGAGCTCGTTGCCCGGCTGTCCCATCACGTCTGCATCGGTGTTGAGACCATAAAGCTTGAAGAGTTCGTCAGTAGCGTCGCCGAAAGTGGCTTTAACCGCATTCTTCAAGTTCTCCACCGTGGGAGCCTTTCCGTAGAGAACAGCCATCGCGTTCATCTCCTGATTATTGCCACCGATGAGCAAAGGCACCTTGGTCTGTTCGCCATTTGCGAACACATCGTAAGGCTGCTTGGTCCAGAAGTAACCGTCTACATTATATATAGGAACGCTTTTCACATTGGCTTTCTTCATCAGTTCTTCAGCAGACATAGCACGTAGGTCCTTGATGTCCCTACAACCTATCTTTTTAGTCAATTGCAAGCCTTTAGCCTCAGCTTCTTTAAGCGTAGAAACCTTCTTCATTCCTACCACCGAACCGCTTGATCCCATTGCCTGGGCGAACAGTCCTTGGCATAAAGGCGATGCCATAAGTGCGCTTACCGACATCGAGCCAGCCGACTCGCCTATGATGGTGATGCGATTGGGGTCGCCACCGAACGCAGCAATGTTGTCCTTTACCCATTTAATGGCAGCCACCTGATCGAGGAAGCCATAATTGCCTGAGCCTTTGTATGTGGTCTCCTTAGAGAGCTGCGGATGAGCGAAGTAGCCGAAGATGCCCTCACGATAGTTGGCTGTTATTGAGATAATGCCCTTACGAGCCATAGCGTCACCGGCATAGCGAGGTTCGCTGCCACTGCCAGCCATCAGTCCGCCACCATTAAAATAGATAAGAACCGGCAGGTGCTCGTCCATTGTCTTTGCAGGTGTCCAGATATTAAGATACAGACAGTCTTCGCTCATCTTCTTCGTTCCGAAGTTCATGTCGCCGAAGATATTCTCCTGCATAGGGTTGGGACCGAACTCTTTGGCTTGGCGCACGCCCTGCCATTTCTCCACTGGCTGAGGCGCCTTCCAGCGTAGGTCGCCTACAGGAGGTGCTGCAAAGGGTACGCCCTTGAATGTCTTGATGCCAGACTCGTTGATGCCTTCCAAAGTGCCCTCAGCAACAGCAACTCTTGCAGGTTGCTGTGCGAACAATACTCCAGCGAGTAATGTAAGGACTAATGTAAGTATTGATTTTCTCATTGTATATTATTTGGTTATAATCCACAAAATTAATACTTTTCAGTTAAGATATACAGCTTATTTCTGAAAACTTCTGAATAATACACAATGAAATATTATCTCTTGAGAGTTTGGATTATTTGAGGAATCAGATAATAGCTGAATACATTGTTCACAACTGAATTTTTGATATCATTTTCAAAACATCAAACAATCCAGCTTCCTTAACAGTTTCTGTTTGGGATATATGACACAGATTTTCAAGATCAAGTATCTCGTTCACTGTCATTCTCAGTAGCATAGCAGAGAAGGCAATGATTGTTTGCAGTTTTGTTTCACCATTTATTATCTTGACATTTTCAGTCGTATTATCCGTGAATAATATTGGGCGCAGTTTTGCATCATATTCATAAATGCAGTTTACAACAGCTCCAGTAACCTTACCTCTCTTTTTGACGAAAGGATAAAACTTGAACTTGTCACAGTTGCCTCTTATTAGATAATAGTCACATAGTGATATTTCTTCAACAGGAGGTGGTACGGAAACCAATTCTTCTTTAAAGCCAATCGTAGGAAAATTTCCTAAAGCTCCTCTTACTACCATCATTTCTTCATTGTCTTCAGTTATTCTATTCTCGTCAAATTCATAGTTTTCTTTCCCCAATGTAAGAGAATCTTTTCGGCTACTTGAAGTGTGCTCTACATCATCATGTCCATTGAAATGATATAACCATTTTCTATTTGCATCAGGCAAACCGAAATAGTTGTATAGACCTACATTATCAATAATGATGGTTTTCTTCTTGCCCTCCACTATACGTAAGCCTCGCCCCACTTGTTGTAAATAAAGGGCCAATGACTTAGTTGGACGTGCCAGTTGGATGAAGCTCACGTCAGGACAATCAAAGCCTTCGGTGAATATCTCCACATTCACCAAAACTGCTATCATTCCAGACTTGAACTGTGCAATCATCTCTTGACGTTCTTCTTTGGGCGTGTCGCAGTCAATGGCCACAGCTTTGATGCCATGACTACAATATAGTTCAGCTATCTTCGATGCATGAAGTTTGTTGATTGCATAGATAATACCTTTCTTTCCATTGGCAAACCGTTTGTAAGATTCATACAATTTTGAGCGTATGCGCTGGGTGTTGAAAGTATTGTCGAGGTCTGCATTGGCAAAATCACCGGTATCAGCCACCTCAGAGCAGTCTACCAATCGCTGGGTGTCAGAGTCAGGCTTTATGCTCACATAATCGAAGTCTGCCAACAGGTTGTGGCTAATAAACCAGGATATTTGAGGTGAAACTATAAGCGTCTGATATAAACTGCGAAAGGATTCGTGGTTCAGTCTCCAGGGCGTAGCAGTCACTCCCAGTTTCTTCGCATCGGGGAACAGCTCAAAGAGTTTGATATAAGTGTCAGCCAACGAATGATGTGCTTCGTCCACAATGATATAGTCAAACTTCTGACGGAGTGTGTTGTAATAGTTCTTCTCTGTCAGTAAGGACATGATGCTTGCCACTTGCACCCGTTTCCACAAGTGCTGTTCCCTCGCGCCCTGAATAAATCCATGGGCAATACCAAATCTTGACAGCGTTGCTGAAATTTGGTCAAGCAACTCCATTCTGTGGGCAACGACTAGAATATGAATGTCGTGATGCGCTTCCTTATAGGCGGCAAGCAAGTCGTTCACAATGGACGTGAACAGATAGGTCTTGCCTGTGCCAGTTGGCATTTGTAACATGACAGAGTCATACTTATCCCAAGCATCAAATATCTTGCCCTTAGCCTCTATCTGATGCTCTCTGAGATTACTGTTATGTTGATTAAGCCCGGAATATAGCATGTCAAATGATTGAAATTTCAAGATTGATACGAAGCATTGCCGCCACAACGCGCAGCAACTTTGCCTTATCTTTCGTCATGTTCGGTACCATCACCCAACGCCTTTCACCTACTTGTATCTGTCCGTTGGCTACTTGGCTTGTAGTGATGAGATCCTTGTCACCCCAAGTCAGATGCTTACGCATTATATCGTCAACACCCAGTTTCCATATCGTTTCAAGATAGGTATCAAGCGCACTATCGTTTGCTACAAATTCACCATCAGGGAACTTCACCAAAAGCTTGTCCTTCGTTCGACTCTTTTTCTCCTTGTTGGGATTAACTTGAGTCTCGAAGTCTGTTCCAAGTTCTACAACCAGTCCTAAAGAGAGCTGGTCGCTGATTGAGCGCAATTGCAGATACTTGTTATCGGAGTTTGATTGGGCATTGAGGTACCATCCGTCGCAGACAGGCTTCATCCACTCTTTGTACTGGGGATATATCTCCTTTGACAATAAGGGAAGATGACACAGCTCCAGATTGATGGCAGGAAACTTGTCTGAACCGATTTTGTTCAATGCCGCTATCATAGTAGAAGTGGCATTGTTGTAGCATATCACTTCTCCATCGGGAAAAGTAACCCGAATGAGTTTCTTTTTCGCTCTTGAACGTATTTGTCCGTCTTCCATAGTCATTAGTATCTTATTCGTTATACATTTTTATGGTGTAGTTCAGTGATATAAGTTCACCAGGCTGCATCTTTGTGCGGTATATATGTACCCATTTATCACCGATGTGGTGGTATTCGCCCAATCGCAGGCGCAATCCTGGCACACCTTTGTTGTCCACAAAAGCCATGCGCTCAATCTCGTAGTAACCGTCAATCATACCGCCAACCATGGGCAACAGATATTTGATACCCATAAGATTGATGGTAGGAATGCGCTCCATGATGTAGCTCTTTCCATTGTGCTCGAAATAGTTCCTGAAGTTGTCGTCCGTCTTCCTGACGAGGCATGTGAGCACATTCTTTTCACTGGCATCGGTCGGCATAACGCCTGTGCCGACTGCGGAAACCTCGGGCAGTACTTCAAGTGGGTTTTGCCCCAAAGCACATGGTTCTACAAAGAAGTGCTGGCGAAGTTCGGTGATTAGCGCATCGTTTTCTGCTTTGTACGGAGCACCATTCTCCAAGGCAAGAGAATAGATGTGCTTGTCCTGGGCGAAAGGTGCGTACATCTTGCCCAATACCTGCTGGAAATGGGTCTTGATGTATGCCGCATCGTCCACGCCGGGCTTTGCCCGCATGGCATAGAAGTCATAGTCGTTCTGAAGCCACTCCTGTATCTCTCTGCGAAAACGTTCTCGTATGCAGATCTTCCATGCCGCCTTTTGGCTGACGTTGTCGCGGGCATATAGCGAGAGGACGTACAGGAAATTGACATCGTAGTGGAACAGCAGCATGGTGTCGCGGTCAAACAGACGGTTCATGAACTGCACATTCTTATGCTTGTTCTTCTTACGATCGGTCTTCTCAATGCCGTCATCGTCATAACGCAATTGGTCATCCAGCTTGGCTGAGATAAAGAAGTTTGGAATGATGTCATAGCCTTCTGTCTTCTCGTCACGCAACCGTACATGCGAAGTCTTCACTGTATCATTCAGCCCGTTGAATATGTTGAGGTTCCACTGGATGACATTGTGAGCATAGGTGTACTGCTTGTATATCGACTCACGCCCCAATTCGTGTCCCATTTTGTAGTACTTGGAATCACCGATATAATACGTTTGGCGTGCATCAATATCGTTTTGCTGAAGTTCGCTTTCCGTCAGACTGGCAGCCGTGAAGAGATGGTCTACAATCTTGCCATCATCCTGACGTTTGTCCATACCGTCAGGCAGAGGATTATCGCCAATAAGTTCATCAATGATTGCCTCAAAGACAATATAAAAGTTTTTTACGAGCAAGTACTCTCGGCGGTCGGTGCTTACATACACCTGCTTGCTTTGTTCAAAGAAAGCATAACAGAGATTCCATAGTTGCAGGGCTTTGTCGGAGAAATACTTGTACTTGATTTGATGGAGACGTGTCTTGCCGAAACCATTAATATATGTCTCAAAACGCTTGCCAGTGATTAGCTGATACTGGCAACATATCTCCTTGGGGAAACCATAAGTGTCACCAATATAGTTAAGGATGGAGAAGAATATGATGAGCAGTTCCTCGTCAAAGTTGATGCGGCGCTTTTTGTTGACAGGATTGAGATAAATGGGCTGTCCATTTTGCACAATGGCATTGGAGGATGCTATTGTGCGTGTCCAGTTGATCTTGTTCAGTCCGCTATGTTGGTTCTTCACGATGAAGAAGAAGAAGCTTTGGTTGTCACGACTGAACTGTATCAGCGACAGCAATATGTCGAGATACGTGTTGCTCAGACGGCGTGAACCTGTACCCACTTGGGCTATCTTTTGATGATAGACTATATCAGTATCGTTGCGCTTGTCATTCTTGAATACCACGATGGCACGGTATATCCACACGGCAAACTTATAGATAAAGTTTCGCTCCTCGGGTTCCAGTGGGTTCTTAACGTCAAGATTGGCAATGTCCTCAGGACGATATTTGCCAAATACACGCTCCGCCCCGTCAACGTCCTTCAACAGTACCTTTGGCAGAATGAATACACAATCTTTCAGCAGTGTGTTATAGTAATACCCTACATAGTGTATGGACACACGTCCCTCGACATTCTCCAAAGCATCTATGCCTTGGAGAATGTCTTTCACATCGGCGACGTTGTACTGGTATTCTTCTATAAGTATTCTCATTCGTAATTTACTTCAAGCTGAAGATTTAATCGTTGTGAGAGCAATATAAGCATATTCCTCATAGTTTTGCCGTTCATGCCTTTTACTATGTAGAAGCCCTGTTCCTCTACGTAAGAATAATGTGCTGAATTCAAGATATCTTGTTCCTCTGCTTTCGAAATGAGGGCACACTCATGCCGTTGATACCTCTTTTCGGAAGCAATCTTTTCAGCTTTATCAAGACCAATCTTCTTTAATGCCTTAAAATAGGAATCAAACTTAGTATTGCCCGAGATGAAAGTTCCGTCAGGGAATTTTACCGTAAGACGAATTTTCCCATCATTGGTATCGCCTTCATTATTGTCTTCGTCTATGTCCGAATCATCTGACTCGCTAAAATCATCTTCAAACACATCTATCGGTACTACGCCTAAATTTTTTAAGAATAGTGTAACATTGTCTTCTATAATCTTTGTTTTGCCAGCTGTATCAGCCACATAGAACCTATCGAAGGTGAGTTTGCCACCCTTGCCATCATCAAAGATAGTGTCACCAAACTCATAGTCCTTGAACACGTCATTCCACAAATAGAAAATAACCTTTCCCACGAATGTGTCGGCAGAGATTATATTCTCGCTGTCAGCCTTGCAGAAGAAGTAACCAAGCTTCTTGTCTTCGCTATTGGTGAGCGAGCCAACCTTGTCGTTGATTTTCTCAAGGAATGTCCACCAGTCATAGAGATTGCCGTCGGCTTTGATTTTCCATTCTTCTTTTGCATCAGAGATTGGGCGATAGGTCCAGTCCCAACGACGCTTGAAGGCAGAGTCGATAGGGAACAGACTTTGGTCGGAGGTGTTCATCGTGGCCCAGATGTAGAGGTTGCCCGGCATGAGAAGGATGTCACCCTCAAGAACTTCACGGCACACATCGCACCCTTTGTACATGGCATTGATACTGTCTGTCTCTGCCAACGACAATCCGACAAAGGCCTTCTTCAGCTGACGCTTCATGTCGGCATCGGCTGTGATGGGATAGTCGGAGAAACCTTGCGCATTGCGGTCGAGCAATTGGAACAAATCACCAAATATCTGAGCGCAGTTGCCGCGGTTGATTTCTTCAATCACCAGAAATTGCTTGCGAGGCTCCTCTCCATTGGCTTCGGCATACTTCTTCCAAGCCGCAACGTATGCTTGGAGAAATGCTTGCTGCACAAACTCATACACTATCTTCGACTCTTTGCGGTGCGAACCATCGGCATTCTCTACAGGCACAGCCTTTGTGCCTATTACGGTCATCACCTCTTCCTCTATCGTCGTCGGCTTATAAGCGCCAACAAAAGTAGAGTAATCAGTGTCTGGATGGAATGTGGTACGGATTACATCCTCACCTTCCGTATCTTGGTTGATTGTATACGACTTGCCTGTACCAGGTGCGCCATAGAATATTTGCTGAAGATGGCATGTTTCTTTTTTTACTTTTGATGCATCTTGCAAATATGCCTTGGACGAATCAGCTTCAAAATCATTCAATTCTGAAAATCCGATAAGCCAAAAGGCTGCATATTCGTTTAGACTATTCTTGTATAAAGAAATCTTGTATGCAGATTGAGGCAATAGTAGTTGTCTAATCACCTTATGGAAAGCTCCTTTATCGTCAAACTGTTTAAAGTATGGACGTAGTTTGTTAGAGCCCGTAGATAACTTGAAAAGCGATTCGGTCGTTATAAGCCCATCAAATGTTGTGAAGGCTTCCAGTTGTCCCAATATGGAATTGACGACATCATCGTAGTCTTCACCTTTTGCTTTGTAATATTGACAAACGTACCCCAGCATACTAAGCACATTACTCTTAGTAAATACATGTTTAACCTTAACGGCTTGTACCGACGTATCTTCGCCTTTTTCAACAGAAGTATAATACTTGACAAACTCTGTACGAAGAGCTGCATCTGCAGCCCCAAGAAAGACATGAACAGTACCATTACCAGAACCGAGTTTGCGGTCAGGTAACAATATCTCATCTTTGACATCTTCCCAGTTCAAAAAAATGTCGCAAACCAACTGGTTATAGCCAATAGCTTGCATTTTATCATTGTACATCTGTTCCATATTGTGTGATATCCATTTGTTTTAACAAAGCCATTAATACATTAACTACTATGCTGTTGCCGGACTGTTTGTAAGTTTCTGTGTCAGAAACAACAATCTTGAAAGTGTCATCAAAGCCCATTAGCCTGAGGCACTCCCGTGGCGTTAGTTTTCTAAAGCGCCCTGTTTTTGAATTTATTTGGTTTTCATTTACTGGCATCATACATGCAGACTTCATATCCGACACATCAAGAGCATACTTCTCAGGATTCTTTTCAGAATAATACTCTTCTTCATAATCAGATACATTGAATAGTGTTTCGTCTGTTTTCGGAGTTGAAGAGTCCTCTATTAGTTGCGGATGAAAAATGAAATCCCCATGCCAATTAAACTGCTGATTCCTTTTTTGGCAAAGTGCTACATCTCCATTTACTTGGGTATAACTCTTCTGGTAATTGATACTTCTTGTTATGAAATGGGCACCTTTTTGTTTGAGAAGGTACTTCTTATCAACACATTGTTCCAAATAATCATATACAGAAGATGTCAATTCTATAGGTGCCGGATATTTAAAGTCGGTCTCTTTTCTGAAACCAATACAATAAATTCTATCACGGCTTTGCGGAATTCCATAATCCTTTGCATTAAGAACTTGATAGTAGATTTGATATCCACAATCGTTCTCAAAGGTTTCTTTGATTACACGCCATGTGCGTCCTTTATCATGGCTAAGCATACCTTTAACATTCTCAAAGATAAAGACCTTGGGTTGGCATTCGATTACAATACGTGCGAACTCTCTAAATAGAGTTCCTCGTGTATCTTCAAAACCGCCATGCTTTCCTCTTAGGGAAAAAGCCTGACATGGAGCACCGCCAACGAACAAATCCACCTTACCCTTGTAAGGTTTGGCATCAAAGTCGTGTACGTCGTTATGCCATTGTTCTTCGGAAATGCCATAGTTGGCAAAATATGCTTTTTTGCAGTTAGGGTCAATGTCTCCTGCGAACTGAATCTGGCAATTCAGACCCAAACGGTGAAAAGTATGTTCTATAGCCCCTATGCCACTGAAAGATGTTGCGAGTCGTACAGTCCTTTCCGGGTGGGAGAACTGTAGAGTACGCCAATCTGTTTCGGTGTCTATATTGGCTTTTGTATTTTGTATGTCTGCGAATCTATTCTTCATTATCTATGCCATATTTTGTAATGTCCATCTGCTTTAGCAAGGCAATAAGCACATCTACGACTATGCTGTTTCCAGCCTCCATGTAAGCAGAAGTATTGCTCACGACAAGTTTGAAATCGTCTTTAAATCCCATTAGTCTTAGACATTCTCTTGGAGTGAGTTTCCTTAGTCCATCAATGCCTTTGGCTTTATTGTAAGTGACATAATTGTCAACCCCTGCGCGGTGCATTTTATGCATAGATTGGAGCAATGGTCGTGCGACATCCAAATCCGTCTTTATAGGAGTTTTAAAACTCTTTGTTCCTGGGCAGAGAACATATTTGGCGACTTTCTCTGACAAATAATATTTATCATCTACTTCTCTAATCGGGAATATGAACTCGTTAAAATCTTCAGGTTTAACCCCATTCAACAGTTCTTCTCGTTGGTCACCGTTTGGAGTCAGCAATTTAACACTACGGTCAGCATCGTAATATTCTCCTGCAGCATAGTCCTCCAAAAAATCGTACATCTTGTATCTTAGAGGAATCGGTGCAGGATATTTAAACTTGGTCGCCTTTCTAAACCCAATGCAATATAATCTTTCCCTTGTCTGGGGAATACCATAGTCTCTAGCGTTAAGAAGCTGATAGTGTACATCATAACCGCAATAGTCACGGAACGTATTATATACTACTTCCCATGTTCTTCCACTGTCATGCTTAAAGAGCCCCTGTACGTTTTCGAATATAAAAACCTTAGGCTGGCACTCTTTTACCACACGGGCAAATTCTCTAAATAGAGTACCGCGAGTATCTTCAAATCCTCGCTGTTCTCCAACTATAGAGAAGGCTTGACAAGGGGCTCCACCTACAAACAGGTCTACTTTTCCACGATATGGCTTAGCATCGAAATCATGAATGTCATTATGCCATTGTTCTTCTTTTATCTCATAATTGGCGAAGTATGACTTCTTGCAGTTTGCATCAATATCGCCAGCAAATACTATTTTTGATTTCAGCCCCAATCTACGCATGGCATATTCTATCGCACCGATTCCACTGAAGGACGTGGCCAAACGGATGGTTCTATCAGGAAATGCGAATTCTCGATCCACCCATGACTTGCCTTTAAAATCAATGTTTTCAGAAGTGTTCTGTATGTCAGTTGTATTGGTCATTTTAATTGTTCATTCTTTTATAATTCCAAATATCCATCTTAAAGCCTTGGCTATACCAAGGACTTTTATGATGTTGGTTCTATTCCATTCGAAACAAACCACAAAATTACTCCATCTCCACTTGTCAGCACATCATTCAGGAAGTAATTATTGTGATATTCTCCGAAAGATTAAACGAATTCATCTCACATGCCTTCTTGTAGGCAAGACACTCAAGGTATTGTACCTCGGTCTTGCTTAACGAACCGTCACCGGCTAAGAATACCATATGTATATATTGTTGTTGCCATAGTATAATTTTATCCTTGGAAACCAAGTTCCTCGGCTTTTGCCACAATCTTTAAGGCATATTGCGCCTGTTTTAAAGACTTGAAAGCTCTGTTACGTGAGCGCATGGTGCCAAAATTGAATGCAGCCTTTCGATCCATTGGTGTGAGTAAGTCTCTTGTCTTTGCCCAATTAGCCAATGAAAACCAGTAGTTAGCTTCAATAGCTTCTGCCTCTTGAATTTTGTTCTGTTGTGCTTCATTGAGGCAAGAACCATCATCGTTGGTCTCAGTTTGCATCAGTTCTTGGCCGAACTTCTCATATTCGCTTAATTTAAGTTTGAGACGATTCCAACATTCGGGCTTCTTGCTCCATTCACCAGCGTTGGAAGATTGGCTTCCACCGGTCGAAGAAGAACCCGTCAGATGTAACCATACCATAGGAACCAATTCTTCTATACGGTCAATAACATCTTGTTGCACCATTTGGTGTTCCCATATGTAGGTCAAGTCAAGATTCTTATTTGACAAGAATGATATGGCAGCCATCAGATAGGTGTTCATATTTGCCTTGTAACCGCCAAGTTTCTTGGATTTTACAATCGAATCGATTGTATTGAACAAAATACATTTGGCGATAACACGCTTGAAGTAGTTGGCTGTCACCTCCGGCTTGTCTCGCTTGATGTCTGACACAAAGATAGTATAGTTTTTCTCTGCACCACGACATACGTTATAAGGCATCATGTTCCATGAAGCTTCGTATTTAGCAATATCTGTCTTGGTAATCTTTTGATTCTTGGGATACTCTCTTTTGAAAGCCTTTTCGTTAAAGCCGCTAAGCTGAGCAAGTTGGTCAAGATATTGACCGCGAGTACGCTCAAAGTACCATTTGCATATAGGTTTGGTATTACCATTTGGCACCCATTCTGAGCGGCTGTATTTCTCCAAGTCTACCAAATACGGTTCATTGGCAGAGAAATCGGAATTTTTTATTGCAGTTTGGCTGTTGGCCGAGGTCGAAATAGCCTTGATAATACTGTCGCTGTTTTCCGCATCTCGGATAACACTGATTTTCATCGGCACAAACACTTTGCCCAACTCCACATCTCTGTCATTCAAAGATGCCGAGATGGATGCTGTAGTCTGGCCTCCGTTCACAATCTGCCAATCATACAAACGGGTGATATATAATGTTCCATCGATGTCCTTCACTTCTATTTCACTGGCTGTGGTAGATATTCCATTGTTGTATGAGAAGAACATGTCGGGCTCTTCACGCAAGGTCTTGCGAATACTCTTATTCACTTTACCCTTAAACTGGAGGAATGTACGGACATTCTTTTCAAGAAGCACCTGCTGGTATTTCTTGTATATTTTTGCCAGAGTAATACCTGGTATGATAGCCATATAAGCATCAACAAACGGATTCTCCTCACTCATCTTCAAGCATTGGAGTTCCGTATTGTACTCCGTTTGGAAGTCGATTTCAACTTTTTCCTTGCCTGTGCGTATTTTATGTTGTTGATATACACGTTGCATATCCCATACATTATATTCAATAATGTATTCACCATCATCAGATTCAACGGCAATGCCAACATCAGGGTCTGTCAACCCATTTGTAATTACGTAAAGACGCAACTGGTTTATTTTGCCTTTCGTACTTTGAACAAGTTTTGCGACCTCTGCTATTTCATCGTTATTGTCAACACTAACAGACTTCAAGAGCGTGTCATTCATCGACTCTCGATAGAAAGACATAAGATAGTTAAATCCTTGTTCAATCTTACTTTTGTTCACCTTGCCAAGCAAAGTCTCTGCTTTGACTAAGTAGAACAAATCAAGTGACTCTGCTTCATCATTATAATCATAGGCAGTGATACGAGTACGCGTCTTTTGGAACACGCACAGTTCGGGAACATTGACTTCGCCATTGTCCTCTAAATACTCCAATATAGCGCTCGCCAATTCTTGATCATAGTCAGTATTGCCCATCTCTACTGCCATCTTTATGTTCTCTTGAAAATCGGAGGCAAATTCTCTTAAATCCATACTTGATAATTGTTGGTGATGATGACTTGAAGCTTCAGCTTTTGGCAAAAGCCTCAAGTTTTTGCTTTATTGTTATTTTAACCTTGCAATCCGTTGTTTGGAAGCTTAATGTAAACCATAGGAGAGTCCCCAATTGTTGATTGTAAGAGTTCTTTCACATCAACCTGTAACACTCTCGCTATTTCAACAAGGGTCTCCAATGATGGCTGACTTCGGTTAGTACACCATTTTGATATGGTAGCTTCACCTTTGCCGAGCTGTTCGGCAAGCCATTTGCTCGTTTTTTGTTTCTCTACCAAAACAACTTTGATTCTATTTAGGCCTTTATTGTTCATATAATGGTAATTTAATGCACCACAAAGGTACTTGTTTTATTTCTACGAAACGAAGAAAACAGACTATTATTATAATTTTAGGCATTTTTCTTTCCATCCTACACCAAAAACATTCCATCTGAATAGAATAAAAGCCGACATCATCATTAAATAAATATACTTACCTAAGCTTTCCCCATGTGGCTATACACAATAATAAAAAAACAACATTTGGGTTTATATTAAAAGCCGCTGAACGCATACTGACTATTTGATTAATGATCAAATATCCAGTATGTGTCCAGCAGCTTCACATTATATTAGTTATAACAAGATGCGAACCTTGCTTACTCGTCCCAAACCAGATATGCCGACACGAGCCAATGGTTCATCTCGTTGCCGTTTATGGGCTGGGCTTTCGGGATGTCAACGGTGAAGGTATGGCGGCCTGCCTTGAGGTCGCCGAGCTCCACCTCTTCAGGAACGACGTCAGTGCCGGGACACCAGTTGGAGCGTGAGAAGTCGGAAGAAGCGACCGGCTCTTCAACCTCTTTCTCCGTATAGCCATTCTCACCGATGTATGACGCTACGCGCTTCTCAAGCCAAACGCCCGTAGCAGGATTGAAACGGCGGAACGAGGCGCAGTCGTCACGCCAAGGGATGAAGCGCTTCACTTCCTTGCCGTCTACAGAAAGGATGTTCTCCTTCTGCACAAACTCGTCGCCACCATCATGACCTCCATGACCAGTAACAATATACTTCAGACGAACGTTGCGTGCTCCCTTCGGAAGAACGAAGTCGGTGGTTATGGGCTTGCGTGCGAAGATGTCGGGATATTCCTGACTGATGTAGTAGACGGTGTTGAGGAGCGGCATTACCTGACGACGCTGCATGCGGTCGCAAGAAATGGTGCTCTCCTTAAACTGCAGCTCCATGCTTGCAAGATAGCCCTGCTCTGTCCATGTGTCAATAAAGACACCGACGTAAGCTTCATCCTCAAGAAGCGGATAGAGGTCGGTGATGTCCTGCTGCCACTGCACGCACTTCTCCCATTTCGGGATGTAGACGGGACGGCGCTTGGAGGTGAGCGTGTCATTATTGCTGCTGTAGAAGCCCACACCGAAAGGTGTCATAAATCGCATCAGCTCGACGGTGGGAAGATAGTCCTTGCCGGCAACCACGCCTACGAGCTTCTCAAGCTTCAGAGAGTCGACGGCAGGAAACTTGTTCTTGCCTTCAGCTATGGTCATGAGGTTGATGGCAGACTTGCGCGGAAGCACAAAGCATGAGCCTGTCTTGTCCCATCTGTCGCCGTTGGAAGCGATGGTGGTCTTTATGTATACCTTAACATTGCGCTCGTAATGGGGCACCTGAATCTTCTTAAGGATGATGCGTCCGTTGACAAGGCGGATTATGCCGTCAGCATCAGCCTCTTTAAATCCGGCAATCTTTGTAGGATCGTAATGCACATTGGTCTTGTCGAACACCTTTATTGTGGTGTTACCCTTAGCAGCAAACTCCTTATGATTGGACTTGGGAGCAGCCATAACGGAGAGCGAGACCATCAGGGAAATAAGAACAGAAAAGTATCTCATCTTTATTATTTACTGATTTTGAGTTTATCAGATTAGTTGCTCTCTATCACCTTTCCTGCGCCGCGATACAGCTTGATGGGGCCGTCAAGAAGCACAGCCACAACCGTTATCATCGGATCGAGCGAACGTTCGGGAACGTTGATATACAAGTTGCCCGGCACCTCGCTCCAGTAGTTCTTGTTGAAAACTTTCGAGCTGATAATCTCGCCGTCGCCGACAACCCACACACGGTTTACCTTATTCATAAGACCCTTCACTTCGATGGGACCGTTGGGCTTGTAGGGAAGGTAGAGATAAAGGATGTCACCAGCCTTGTTGAGTGTGGAGTAACCCTGGAAATGCTCGCCCGGAATGCCAGCACGTGTGTCGTAGATGGCTTCCTTATGCTTCTTTGTCCAGCGTCCGAACTCCTTCAGTATGGCTACCTGCTCCTCAGGAATGGTGCCGTCCTCCTTAGGACCGATGTCGAGAAGCATATTGCCACCCATAGACAGACAGTCAACGAAGGTACGCAGAAGAATGTAGGGCGACTTATAGTTGGTGTCGGCATGCTGATATCCCCATGAGTCGTTCATGGTCATGCAAAGCTCCCAATGCTTGTCTTCGGGACGTACCACGGGTACACCCTGCTCAGGAGTGGCATAATCGCCGTAGCCCTGTATGCGTGAGTTGATGATGACGTTCTTGTTGGCCTTGCGGAGGAATTCAGACATTCCCTTGGCATTCCACGTCTCAGCCGACTGCTCCCAATCGCCGTCAAACCAGTAGAGATCGGGCTTGTATGCGTTAAGCTCGCCAAGCTGGTCGAAGTCGAACTTGAGGAACTTCTGCCAACGTGCAGGATCGTCCTTCACGTCGTAACGTGTCTCTGTACGAGTGAAGTTGGGATAGTCAGGATGCGACCAATCAATGAGCGAATAATAGAGACCGAGCTTCAGACCGTGCTTGCGCACTTCCTTAACGAAGGGAGTAAGAAGGTCGCGCTTGGCAGCCGTAGCCTTCACGGTGTTAAGGTCGCTGTACTTCGTGTTCCACAACGCCACACCGTCATGATGCTTCGTAGTGATGACAGTATAACGTGCACCGCTCTCCTTGATAAGATCGAGCCAAGCCTTGGGGTCGTATTTGCTTGCGGTGAAGCCTGAGCACTGCGACATATACTGCTCATAGGGCAGATATTTGTTGTGGAACGACCAACTTTCTGACACGCCGTTAACGGCATAGATACCCCAATGTACGAAGATGCCCAACTTAGCATGATCGAACCATTCCATACGCTTGTCCTTCTGCTCTTCAGTCTCCGCCTGTACGGCGTCCTGTGCCACAGCACCTGAAGTAGCAGCGAGACAAAGCAGCGAACATAAGATTTGCTTTAGTTTCATACTATATATATTATGATGTAAATTAGATGCTTGAAGTAAGAAGTGGTATATTTGCAAAATTACGTCTTTTTACCTATATATCTTAAAAAAACAAATAAAAAAAGTAACAAAAAAGCAAAAAAGAGAAAATACAGGCTATTTTGTGCAATAGAATGAGTAATTTTGTAGGCTTAATAGGCGGATGGCAAACGCATTCAGCTTGCCAACCTCAAGACATACACACAAGATATGAACAAAAGAAGTAGCACATCCATTCAAATGATTGCCGACTACGAAGGCGACGTGACAAACCTCTTTAATGTTAATATAGACGGGGAGCTTCCTATTCTTGCAACCCGTAACATTGCTATATTCCCTGGTGTTATCTCACCCGTCATCATAGGACGCAAGCAAAGCCTCAACTTGCTGGACAAGCTGCGCAAACATAACGATGCGGCATTTGCCGTATTCTGCCAGAAAGACCAGGAAGTGGAGAATCCGGAAGGCAAGGACCTTTTCGAATATGGCGTTTATGCCAAGCTCGTGAAGGTGCTGGAAATGCCTGGTCCAGGCAATAACCTCACAGCCATCATACAGGGCCTCGGCAGATGCCGTCTGAAGAGCATCACACACACTATGCCTTTTATGCTCGGCGAAGTGTGCCCGGCGATGGAGGACGTGCCGAAGGAAAACGACAAGGAGTTTGCCACAGCCATGGAGGATATGCGCTCCACAACGCTCAACTATATCCGCATGAACGAGGACCTGCCTGACGAATCGCAGTTTGCGCTTAACAATATATCTAATAATGTTATAGCCGTTGACTTTGTCTGCACCAACCTTCCGTTCAGCATCGAGGACAAAGAACTGCTTATCTCTACTGGAAGCATCAAGGAACGTGTCATCCAGACGCTCCGCGTACTGCACAAGGAAATGCAGCTGCTGGAACTGAAGCAGAACATCCGCTCAAAGACACGCGAGGATCTCGACGAGCAGCAACGCGAATACTTCCTGCAACAGCAGATCAAGAACATCAAGGAGGAACTTGGCGGAGGCGAAGGTTCGCCCGAACGCAAGGACCTTGAGGAGAAGGCTAAGAGCAAGGCTTGGCCGGAAGAGGTGGACAAGATATTCAGAAAGGAGCTTGACAAGCTGGATATGTTTAATCCGCAAAGCCCGGAGTACAGCATACAGTATAACTATCTCCAGACAATGACAAACCTTCCTTGGGGAGAATATACCAAGGACAACCTCGACCTCAAGCGTGCACAGCGCATACTTAACCATGACCACTACGGCATGGAGAAGGTGAAGGAGCGCATCCTCGAATATATGGCTGTACTGAAGCTGAGAGGCGACCTCAAGTCGCCCATCATCTGCCTCTACGGCCCTCCGGGAGTGGGCAAGACCAGTCTCGGAAAGAGCATCGCAGCGGCAATGAAGCGCAAGTATGTGCGCATGTCATTGGGCGGTCTGCATGACGAGTCGGAGATTCGCGGACACCGCCGTACATACGTGGGTGCCATGCCGGGACGTATAATAAAGAACATACAGAAGGCAGGTTCGGCTAATCCCGTATTCATTCTTGACGAGATTGACAAGGTTACGCAGAACACCATCAACGGCGACCCGTCGTCGGCTCTGCTTGAGGTGCTCGACCCTGAGCAGAACAACGCCTTCCACGACAACTACCTCGACGTGGACTTCGACCTCTCCAAGGTGCTCTTCATCGCCACAGCCAACGATCTCGGTTCCATTCCGCGTCCATTGCTCGACCGTATGGAGCTTATAGAGGTGAGCGGATACATCACCGAGGAGAAGATAGAGATAGCCAAGCGCCATCTCATCCCGCGTGAGATTGACAACTGCGGCCTTACAGCCAAGGAGGACAAGCCGACATTCACCAAGGCTGCCATTGAGAAGATAATAGAGCAGTACACAAGAGAGAGCGGTGTAAGACAGCTCGAGAAGCAGGTGAACAAGGCTCTGCGCAAGCTCGCATACAAGAAGGCTCTCGACGACGTGCTCCCCTATGAGAAGATCACCCCCAACGAGATAGAGGACCTGCTCGGCAAACCGCCATTCTATCGCGACATCTATCAGGGCAACGACTATGCCGGTGTAGTGACGGGTCTGGCTTGGACAAGCGTAGGTGGAGAGATTCTCTTCATCGAGACTTCGCTGAGCAAGGGCAAGGCTGGCAAGCTGACGCTGACCGGAAACCTCGGTGACGTGATGAAGGAGTCGGCGGTAATAGCCCTCGAATACGTAAAGGCTCACATCGACTCTCTCGGCGTGGACTATCGTATCTTCAACAACTGGAACATCCACATACACGTGCCGGAAGGTGCCACACCAAAGGACGGTCCTTCTGCAGGTATTACTATCGCCACCTCCATAGCTTCGGCTCTAACCCAGCGTAAGGTTCGCAAAAACACAGCGATGACGGGAGAGATAACTCTGCGCGGCAAGGTTCTGCCAGTAGGCGGAATAAAGGAGAAGATTCTCGCTGCCAAGCGAGCCGGCATAACAGACATCGTGATGTGCCAGGACAACCGCAAGGACATAGAGGAAATCCCCGAGATTTACCGCAAGGGCGTAGAGTTCCACTACGTCGAGAACGTACAGGACGTATGGAAGTTCGCCCTCACAGACGAGAAGGTGGACAATCCCATCGACCTCAGCATCAAGGAAGAAGAAAAGAATTAAGTAAAAAAAAGAGACAAGAAAAGCAGAAAATGACATTCGAACTCCAACATACAGACAGTGCCTCAGACGCTCGCACCGGTATAATAACAACCGACCACGGACAGATAAAGACACCTATCTTTATGCCCGTGGGAACGGTAGGCTCTGTAAAAGGCGTACATTTTCAGGAGTTGCGCGAGCAGGTGAAAGCCCAGATTATCCTCGGCAACACTTATCACCTCTACATGAGACCCGGACTCGACACTATACGCAAAGCAGGAGGCCTGCATAAGTTCAACACATGGGACCGTCCTATCCTTACCGATTCGGGTGGTTTCCAGGTATTCTCGCTTACAGGTATCCGCAAGCTTCGTGAGGAAGGATGCGAGTTTCGCTCACACATTGACGGATCAAAGCATATCTTCACCCCTGAGAACGTCATGGACACGGAACGCATCATCGGTGCTGACATCATGATGGCATTCGACGAGTGCCCTCCTGGAGAGAGCGACTACGAGTATGCCAAGAAGAGCCTTGCCCTCACACAGCGCTGGCTCGACCGCTGCATTAAGCGTTTCGACGAGACCGAACCGCTTTACGGACACCGTCAGAGCCTCTTCCCCATCGTGCAGGGATGTAAATATAAGGACTTGAGAAGAGAGGCCGCCAAGTTTGTGGCAGACAAGGGAGCCGACGGCAACGCCATCGGAGGATTGGCTGTAGGCGAACCGACGGAGGTGATGTACGAGATGATTGAGGTGGTGAACGAAATTCTCCCGAAAGACAAGCCCAGATATCTTATGGGAGTGGGAACACCGCAGAACATTCTCGAGGCTATAGAGCGCGGAGTGGACATGTTCGACTGCGTTATGCCTACACGTAACGGACGCAACGCCATGCTCTTCACCTACAACGGCACCATGAACATGCGCAACAAGAAGTGGGAGCAGGACTTCTCTCCTATCGATCCCGACGGATGCGACATCGACCGCATCCACACAAAGGCGTACCTCCACCACCTCTTCAAGGCGCAGGAACTTCTGGCTATGCAGATAGCGAGCATACATAACCTCGCCTTCTACCTACGACTCGTCACAGACGCACGCACCCACATCGAACAAGGCGACTTCGTACAGTGGAAACGCAGCGTTATTGACAATCTCGGAAGAAGGATTTAGGAAAAAACAGTAAGATGAAAAGAAAGAACATCAGACGCTTTCGCCACCTGCTCCACGTCGCACGATGGTGGGAATCGCATACAAGGACACTAAGGAAGGCAATGGCATGGACAGCACGCAAGCTTGCCTTCCTTAGAGTATTGAATGTCCTTAACCCGCTGAGATACATAAAGATTCTCGACTGGTATATCATACGTAAGTTCATCGGTACGTACATCTATTCCATATTGCTGATTATCAGCATCTCCATAGTCTTCGACGTTAACGAGAACCTTGCGAAGTTCAGCCAATACCATGCGCCTCTCAAAGCCATCGTATTCGACTATTACGCCAACTTTGTACCTTACTTCGCCAATCTCTTCAGCCCGCTCTTTGTCTTCATTGCCGTGATTTTCTTCACGTCAAAGCTGGCATCCAACTCGGAGATTATATCGATGCTGGCAGCAGGCGTGTCCTTTAAGCGACTCATGAGACCATACATGATATCGTGCGTGCTGATATCCACTCTGTCGTTCTTTCTCTCTGCCTACGTCATTCCGCACGGAACAGTGGTAAGGCAGAACTTCGAGTCGATGTATAAGAACAAGAAGAAGAACACCAGTGCGGATAACGTGATGTTGCAGGTAGACCGAGGCACGATAGCCTACATACAGCATTACGACAACAACATGAAGCGTGGATTCGGATTCTCGCTGGACAAGTTTGAGAACAAGAAGCTCGTCAGTCACATGACGGCAATGGAGGCACAGTACGACACCATCTCCGACTCGAAGTATCATTGGACACTGACCAACTGGAAGATTCGAGAGCTGCACGGACTGAAGGAGCACATCACCAGCGGAGCAAAGCGCGACACGCTGATACAGATGGAACCGACTGACCTTGTATACTCAAAAGGTCAGCAAGAGACGTTCACGTCGCCGGAGCTGAAGGAATATATCTCTAAGCAGATTGACCGAGGAAACGGCAACGTAGTGCAGTATCAGGTGGAATATCACAAACGCATAGCCTCGTCCTTCGCCTCGTTCATCCTGACCACCATTGGCTTGTCACTGTCTTCGCGCAAGAGGAAAGGCGGCATGGGTATGTATCTGGGAATAGGTCTGGCGCTAAGTTTCGGCTACATCATGCTGCAAACAGTATCGGCGACATTCGCCATCAATGCCGGAGCTCCACCAATGCTCGCGGCATGGGTGCCTAACATGATTTTTGCTGTAGTGGCATACTTCTGCTACAGAAAGGCACCGAACTAAAAGCGGAAAGGCACAATTTCTACGTGCCTTACCGCTACGTAAACTTATAAACAATTCATTAAACATTACAAGTAATGTATTTCGACGAAACAGAACTCAACGACCATGTGCTTGACGCACTATATGATATGCGTTTCGACAAATGCACACCTATTCAGGAAAAGTGTATTCCCCCAATCCTTGAGGGACGCGACCTCCTCGGTGTAGCACAGACCGGAACGGGAAAGACAGCTGCTTATCTCCTTCCTATCCTCTCGAAGCTGGACGACGGAGGATATCCAAAGGATGCCATCAACTGCGTGATTATGAGTCCGACACGAGAACTGGCACAGCAGATAGACCAGGCTATGCAGGGCTTCGGCTATTATCTCTCAGGTGTAAGCAGCGTGGCTGTGTATGGCGGCAACGACGGCAACCGCTATGATCAGGAGCTAAAGAGCTTCCAGATGGGAGCCGATGTGGTTATCGCTACACCTGGACGACTCATCAGCCATATCTCGCTCGGTAGCGCCGACCTCAGCAAGGTGAGCTTCTTCGTACTTGACGAGGCTGACCGCATGCTGGACATGGGCTTCTCCGAGGATATCAAGATGATAGCAAGCAAGCTGCCCGCCGACTGCCAGACCATCATGTTCTCCGCCACTATGCCGGAGAAGATAGAAGAACTGGCAAAGACCCTGCTCAAGAATCCGGTGGAGGTAAAGATTGCCGTGAGCCGTCCTGCTGAGAAAATCAAGCAGAGCGCTTATGTCTGCTACGAAACACAGAAGATTGGCATCATTAAGGACCTTTTCAGAAAAGGCGACCTCAACCGTGTGATTATATTCTCTGGAAAGAAGCAGAAGGTGAAGGCCATCAACCGTACTCTACAGCAGATGAAGATCAACTCAGGCGAGATGCACTCCGACCTGGAGCAGGCTGAGCGTGACGAGATTCTCTATAAATTCAAGACGGGTCAGATAGACGTACTCGTGGCTACGGACATCGTTGCACGAGGCATCGACATCGACGATATCGCAATGGTCATCAACTTCGATGTTCCGCACGATCCGGAGGACTATGTTCATCGTATCGGACGTACGGCAAGAGCGCAGCGTGACGGCGTAGCAATAACCTTTGTAGCTGAAGACGAAATCAGCAGCTTTAAGCAGATTGAGAAATTCCTCGGCAGAGAGGTGGAAAAGAACCAGCTGCCTGAAGGTCTCGGCGAGGCTCCTGACTATAACGCTGCACGTTCCAACGGACGCGGCGGCAAGCAAAGACGCGGCGGCAACGGTGAGAGCAACGGAAGAGGACGTGGCGGCAACGGAAGAGGACGCGGAAAGAAGCGCAACGCCACCGACGATCAGAACAAGACTGATGGCAAGAACGCTCCTACAGATAAGGACGCAGCTGCCACAAGCGCCAATAACGAAACAAAAGCGCAGGATAACACCAACCCTGAAAACCCAGAACAGAAGACACGCAAGAAGCGCTCAAGAGGACCGCGTCAGAAGAAAGACGTAACTGCAGAGAATGGCAACAACGAGGCTACAAACAAGAAGCCGCAGCAAAACAGACGCAAGGAAAGACCTCAGGGTGACGGACAGAAACAGCAGGACGAGAAGCGCCAAAGCAAACAGCAGACTGAGCGTCAGAAAAAGCCACAAGCCGATCGCCAAGACAATAAGCCGCAGGCGGACGGTCAGCGTCGCAAGCAGCGTCGTCCATCTGGCAGAAACAATCGCAATGGCGAAGGCAGACAGAATTCTGCAAAGACGGAGCAGACAAAGCAGCAGACATCCAACGTGCCAGCCGTGAAGCAGACAAGCGCCATCACACAGATTCTGAAGAAGCCAATCAGCTGGATAAAGTCTCTCGGAAAGAAAAAAGACTAAAAACAGAGCAGTCTAAAATTTTGCACTTATTACTATTTGTAGTATCTTTGCATTATTCAGTGACAATCCGACAAACAAATCAATAACAAGAAAACACTTAACATGCCAGAAATATCAGTACGCGGACTTGAAATGCCCGAATCGCCAATCAGAAAATTGGCTCCCTTAGCGTTAGACGCAAAGAAACGCGGTGTAAAGGTGTATCACCTGAACATTGGTCAGCCTGACCTGCCGACACCGCAAGTGGGACTGGACGCTCTGAAACACATCGACCGTTCTGTCCTTGAGTATTCGCCATCACAAGGCTATCTCTCATACAGAGAGAAACTGACGAATTACTACAAACGATTCAACATCAACGTCAGCGCAGATGACATCATCATCACGGCTGGCGGTTCGGAAGCTGTGCTTTTCGCTTTCATGTCATGTCTGAACCCTGGCGACGAGATTATAATCCCGGAACCGGCATACGCCAACTACATGGCGTTTGCCGTCTCTGCCGGAGCAAAGATACGCACCATTGCCACCACCATAGAGGAAGGATTCTCGCTGCCTAAGGTGGAGAAGTTTGAGGAGCTGATTAATGAGCACACACGTGCCATCCTTATCTGCAACCCCAACAACCCTACCGGCTATCTCTACACACGCCGCGAGATGAACCAGATTCGCGACCTCGTGAAGAAGTATGACCTCTATCTCTTCTCTGACGAGGTATACAGAGAGTATATCTACACCGGTTCACCATACATCTCGGCTTGTCACCTTGAGGGCATAGAGCAGAACGTCATCCTTATCGACTCAGTCTCAAAGCGATACAGCGAGTGCGGCATCCGCATTGGTGCCTTGATATCGAAGAATCCGGAAGTACGCGCCGCAGTAATGAAGCTCTGTCAGGCTCGTCTTTCTCCCCCACTCCTCGGACAGATAGTAGCAGAGGCGTCCCTTGACGCACCGGAGGATTATTACCGTGACGTGTATGAGGAGTATGTGGAACGACGCAAATGTCTTATCGACGGTCTTAACCGCATACCCGGCGTCTACTCGCCGATACCGATGGGAGCATTCTACACCGTGGCAAAACTTCCCGTGGACGACTCGGAGAAATTCTGCCGTTGGTGTCTGGAAGAATTCTCGTACGAAGGCGAGACCGTCATGATGGCTCCTGCCGCCGGTTTCTACACCACCCCGGGAGCAGGACGAAATCAGGTCCGCATCGCATACGTCCTCAAGAAGGAAGACCTCGAGCGCTCACTCATAGTGCTGCGCAAGGCTCTGGAAGCTTATCCGGGACGCGTGGAGGACGCTGACTGATAATTAAGAAAACAAAACATTTAACAACAACTTAAATTAATGTTTGATATTTAATGTTTGGCTTTTGCCGCTGGATTTACAAGCAAAGCCAAACAATTAAATATCAAACATTAAACATTTCTAAAAATGAACTTTCCCCTTTTTATAGCACGCCGCATACATTCAGACCACACTGACGACAAGCAGAAGGTATCGAAGCCGGCTATACGTATTGCCACAGCGGGTGTGGCAATCGGACTTGCAGTAATGATAATCAGCGTCAGCGTGGTGCTTGGATTCAAGCATACCATAAGGGACAAAGTAGTGGGATTCGGCAGCCACATCCAAGTAGCCAACTTCTACGCCCTGCAGTCGTCAGCCACAGACCAGCCGGTCGTGATGAACGACTCGATGATGAACGTGCTCAACAAGACGCAAGGCGTGGAACACGTTCAACGATTCGCCACCAAACAAGGTATTCTTAAGACCGACAACGACTTCCTTGGAGTGATGTTCAAGGGAGTTGGTCCGGAATTCGACTCCACGTTCATCCACAAGAACATGGTGAGCGGCAGCATACCCGTATTCTCAGACAAAGCAAGCACCAGCAAAATCCTTATCTCAAAGACTATGGCTGACAAGCTGGACGTGAAGAGCGGGGACCGAATCTTCGCCTATTTCATCGGCGAAGGCGGAGTGCGCACGCGAAAGCTTACCATCCAAGGCATCTATCAGACCAATCTTTCACAGTATGACAAGATAACTGTGTTCTGCGACCTCTATACTGCACAAAAGCTGAACGGCTGGACCACCGACCTCGCAAGCGGAGCGGAGCTGACGGTCAGCGACTTCAATAAGCTCTCGGAGACAAGCGACATCATAATAAGAAATGTAAACCGCACAACAGACAGTTACGGCAACACATATTCGTCAAAGACCATATGCGAACTTTCGCCACAGATATTCTCATGGCTCGATCTGCTCGACCTTAACGTATGGATAATCCTCGCCATAATGACAGCCGTGGCTGTAGTGACAATGATAAGCGGCCTACTGATCATCATCCTTGAGCGTACCACAATGATAGGCATCCTTAAGGCATTGGGAGCACGTAACGACACCATACGCCACATATTCCTGTGGTTTGCAGCATTCATCATCGGCAAGGGACTCATCATCGGCGACATCATCGCCCTGGCATTGCTGTTCCTGCAAGAGACAGCAGGCATATTCAAGCTCGACCCAACGACCTATTATGTCGACACAGTACCCGTGGAAATCAACTGGCTTTTAGCACTCCTGCTTAACGTCGGCACGCTCCTCATAGCGCTCTTCGTGCTTATTGCACCAAGCTATATGATTTCGCACATACATCCGGCCAAATCAATGCGATACGAATAGGCTTGACAAAAACTGGTCTAAAACGTATAAAAATAGGGATATCTTGAACCAAAGAAACCAATTACCGCACAAAAGTTTTGGTATTGTGCAAATAATGACGTACCTTTGCACAAAATTTAGAAGATTGTGCAATGGAAGGAATACCCAGTTTCAACTCTTATATAGAGAACAGTATTATTAAGTATTGGGAAAAAGACGCTTTTACAGACTATAAGGGAGCGACACTTCAATACCATGATGTAGCAAGAAAGATAGAGAAGCTGCATATATTGTTTGAAAACAGCGGGGTACAGAAAGGTGACAAGATAGCCCTTTGCGGACGAAACAGCAGTCATTGGGCAGTGGCTTTCTTAGCCACGCTGACATACGGAGCCGTCGCAGTACCTATACAACATGAGTTTACGCCAGATCAGATACATAACATCGTAAACCACAGCGACTCAAAGCTATTGTTTGTCGGCGACATCGTTAAGACACAAATCACCCCTGACGCCATGCCAGGACTGGAGGGTATAGTCTACTTACCCGATTTCTCCATTGTCGTAGCAAGAACAGAAAAGCTCGTCTTCGCAAGAGAACATCTCAATGAGATCTTCGGTCATCGTTATCCCAAATACTTCCGTAAGGAACACGTACATTACTATAAGGAGCAAAGCCCGGAGGAACTCGCAATGATAAACTACACGTCGGGTACAACCGGATTCTCCAAAGGAGTGATGTTGCCCTATCGTGCCATCTGGGGAAACCTCGACCATATCCTCAAGTGCCTCTCTCCGAATGTCAAGCCGGGAAGCAATCTGGTAAGCATTCTGCCTATGGCACACATGTACGGACTGGCTGTGGAGTTCCTGTTCGGATTTATCGGCGGATGCCACATCTACTTCCTCAACCGACTGCCGTCGCCGTCGCTGATAGCAGAAGCCTTTGCGGAAGTGAAGCCCCGACTGATCGTTGCAGTGCCGCTCGTCGTAGAGAAGATCATCAGACGCAAGGTGCTCACAGAAGTGCAGACCAGCCGTATGAAGATTCTGCTCAACATGCCCGTAATAAGCAAGAAGATAAAGCAGCACATACGCGAGCGCATCATGCAAGCCTTTGGCGGCAATGCCTTTGAGATAATCGTAGGCGGAGCTCCTCTCAATCAAGGTATTGAGAAATTCCTCAACGATGTCGGCGTACCCGTAACCATCGGATACGGCACCACAGAGACAGCGCCACTCATCACCTTCGCCAACTATGACAAATATCGCATATCGTCATGCGGACCTGCCGTGGAGCACATGGAGGTGAAGGTTGACAGTCCTGACCCTGCCAACAAGCCCGGCGAGCTGATCACAAGAGGCACAAACGTGATGCTTGGCTACTACAAGAACGAGAAAGCCACGCAGGAAGTGATAGACAGCGACGGATGGTTCCATACCGGCGACCTTGCCACCATGTCACCAGACGGCTACTTCTACATAAAGGGACGCAAAAAGAACATGCTCCTCGGCGCCAACGGACAGAATGTCTATCCGGAGGAAATAGAAGACAAGCTCAACAACCTGCCGCTCGTAGGAGAGAGCATCATCATACAACGCGGCAACCGACTCGTTGCCCTCGTCCATCCTGAGCAGGAAGACAAGGACGCCATGGACTTCGACGACAACGACGTACAGGGAGTGATGGACGAAAACCTAAAGACGCTCAATTCACAACTACCACCCTTCTGCAAGGTCTCAGCAATAGAGATATATAAGGAAGAATTTCAGAAAACTGCCAAAAAGAGCATAAAGAGATATCTTTACAAGTAAAAGAGATAACACCTCATACCAAAATCAAGACAAAGGATGAAAATACCGAGTTATAACGAACTGATAGAAAAAAGTATCGTATCCAACTGGGAAAAGGACGCACTTACTGACTTTAAGGGTGCAACACTGCAATACCACGACGTGGCACGCAAGATTGAGAAACTTCACATCATCTTCGAAAGCAGCGGCGTACAGAAAGGCGACAAGATCGCACTTTGCGGACGAAACAGTTCCAGCTGGGCTGTGGCTTTCCTTGCAACACTGACCTACGGTGCTGTGGCTGTGCCCATTCTGCACGAATTCACAGCAGACCAGATTCACAACATCGTAAACCATAGTGAGGCAAAGCTGCTCTTTGTGGGCGACTACGTGGCTACGGTCATCGACCAGACAAAGATGCCGCATCTGGAAGGCATCATTTACTTGCCTGACTACTCGCTTGTCATTTCGCGTACGGACAAGCTGACATACGCCCGCGAGCACCTCAACGAGTTGTTCGGAAAGAAATATCCCAAGTATTTCCGCAAGGAGCACGTCAGCTATTACAAGGAACAGTCACCGGACGAACTCGCACTCATCAACTACACCTCCGGTACAACCGGATTCTCAAAGGGTGTAATGGTGCCTTACCGCGCACTTTGGAGCAATTACGACTTCGCCATGACTGTGCTTGGCAAGATAATCAAGAAGGGCGACAACGTCATCAGCATCCTGCCTATGGCACACATGTACGGCATGGCGTTCGAGTTTATGTTTGAGTTTATCTTCGGTTGCCACGTATTCTATCTCACACGTGTGCCAAGTCCTGCCATCATCGCAGCAGCCTTCGCAGAGGTCAAGCCAGCCATCATCATAGCCGTACCTCTGGTTATCGAGAAGATCATCCGCAAGAAGGTATTCCCAAAGATTCAGAACAATCGTATGCGCCTTCTCCTCAACATGCCTGTTGTAAACAAGAAGGTAAACCAGAAGATTTGCGACCAGGTGGTTAAAGCGTTCGGTGGCAACTTCTATGAGATTATCGTCGGAGGTGCAGCCTTCAATCAGGAGGTGGAGCAGTTCCTCAAACGCATCGGCTTCCCCTACACCGTAGGATACGGGGCCACGGAGTGTGCACCGATTATCTGCTACGCTGACTATCACGATTTCGCCCCCGGTTCATGCGGAAAGCCCGTCGTTCACATGGAGGTAAAGATTGACAGCCCCGATCCCGAGAATGTTCCCGGCGAGATTCTCGCACGCGGTCTGAACGTAATGCTCGGCTACTACAAGAACGAAGAGGCCACAGCACAGACTCTCGACTCTGAGGGATGGTATCATACCGGTGACCTCGGCACAATGGACGCCGACGGCAACGTATACATCAAGGGCAGATCGAAGAACATGCTTCTTGGAGCAAACGGCCAGAACATCTATCCGGAGGAAATCGAAGACCGCCTCAACTCCATGGCAATGGTTAACGAGTGCGTGGTGGTACAGCGCGGAGAGAAACTCGTTGGCTTGGTTTATCCCGACTTCGACGAGGCTGCCACAATGCGCCTCAACGAGTCAGACCTCGAAGGAATCATGGAGCAGAACCGTCAGGAACTCAACTCCACACAGCCTGCATACTGCAAGCTCGCTGCCATCGAGATTGTAAAGGAAGAGTTTGAGAAGACTCCGAAGAAGAGCATTAAGAGATATCTCTATAAGTAATAATTACGCTAATAAAAAACAAGAGCGCCAATAAGCTATGCAATCAATACACATAGCTTATTGGCACTCTTTTTCTTTATTCTCAATACTGCTCACATCTTGCATCTTTAATGGCAATCAATCTCCAATCTTCTTTCCAAAGTAATAAGTGGAGAACGTATCGTGAGCATAACCATTTTCATCCACACTAAAACTTGAGGCACTGGCATCGCTTACCTTCTTACCATAGAAATAGACGTCAAAGGCGTCTTTGGCATAACCGTCCTTCAGCAGTCGGAACGAATTGGCACTTGCACCACTGATCTTCTTGCCACAGAAATACACATCAAAGGAATCCTTACCATATCCGTATCCCAAATCCTTGAACGAAGAGGCTGATGCATCATCCAATTTCTTTCCATCATAGAACACGTCAAAATGGGATATGACATATTTCTCAAAACACCTATAGCTTTGATGGCCGTCGCACCTTTTCAGCGAAAAGGTATGTGGATCAACCCACGGAAGCACCTGTCCATTAAGATATACATTCTCGCTGTCTTTGGCATAACCATGACCCAATACCACATAAGTGTCATCCCCCATTCTCTGAGCCTCAACCATAGAAGCAGTAAACAGCATTACAGCCGTCATCATCAGCCTTGCAAACAATTTCTTCATAACCTTGTGTCTTTTATGTTATATATGCAAAGGTAAAAAAATGCCGTGTAACTCAAAACGGGGAATCGCCTATTTAAGATAGGAATATCCCTATCATGAAATTAATGTAAAGGGTATATTTTTATACTCCCATTATTATCCATTCCCTTCTTTAAGTTAACAGTCATTCTGAATGATTATAAAAGCAACGCTAAAGGTTTTATTTATTTATCTTACTTCGGTCGAAGTAAACATGGTTAACGTTCGAAGTAAATATGCTTATCGTTCGAAGTAAATATGCTTATCGTTCGTAATAAGCACATTGAACGACCGATATAAGACAAAAATAAAGGTGCTTTAAAATAAGTTTCTTAGTGCTTTTGTTCTCTTTCTTGCATAATATTATGTAACTTTGTAGACAAAACAACAGAATCGGATGAGCATAAAATACGAAATACAATCAATAAAGAATTCACAAGGAACGGGCAAGGAACGGCATTTTGCACGTATCTTCGAGGGTACGCCTATGTCTGCACAACAACTTGAAAGTTATATCCAGTCATCATGTTCGTTGACAAAAGGCGATGTAGAGGCCACTTTGTCGGCATTGCGCGAATGTATGATTCAGCATCTGTCTCATGGCAACCGCTTTTACATTCCATCCATAGGCTACTTCTCGCTGTCGGTAAACCTGAACATGCCAGAAGACAAGCCTATCGACAAAGCACGTGCCGACTATATAAGCGTGCGCAACATCAATTTCCGCCCCGATGCATCAATGTTGCAAGAGGTAAAAAGAAATGTGCATTTTGAGCGTGCCAAATTCACCACCAAGTCAAAAGAACACACGGAAGAAATGATGTTGGAGAAAATAAAGGAATATCTCTCCACTAACATCTGCATCAACCGCCGTGCAATGGAAATACACTTTGGATTACGCCAAAACTCCGCACTTAAATGGCTGAAACATTTCACAGAGATTGGTGTATTAAGAAAAGAGGGAGCGAGAAACTCACCCGTATATTTTATGAATTTGTAGAGTGTAACATTAGAAATAAGTACAACAGAATATGCAAATACAATTTATAGCACAAGGATTGCCTGAAGGCAATAGCCGCCCTGCAGGAGATGCCATCAACGAAGCACTGGGACAGTCGGACTACAAGTCTTTTGCCGCCTTTGTTGCCTTTGCCAGCGTTGACGGCATCAACCAACTGAGAGACAGCTTCAATAACTTCACAGATGCAGGTGGCGACATACGCCTTTACATTGGAGTGGACTTGCACGGAACGTCCAAGGAAGCATTAGATGCGCTTCTTGCAATGCCGAACGTGCATACATATGTGGTGTACTCGCCAAACAGAATAGTCTATCATCCCAAAATTTACTCTTTTGAGGGTGAAAGGCAAAATATGGTAATGGTTGGCTCTTCCAACCTTACGATGTCGGGGTTGTACCAAAATATAGAAGCTTCTATCTGCATAACAAGCGACAACAATGAAGAAGAAGGCTGCAATTTGCTTTCCGACATCTACGACTACTACAATACCCTTCTTACTGGCAGGTCGGGAAGCTGCCAACCATTATCTAAAGAACTTATAGAGTTGCTTTGCGACAACAAGGTGGTGCTCACTGTGCAGGAAAACCGAAACCAGCGCAACGAGACAAGCAAGAAGAACCAGACTGGGACAGATGACTTGGAAAAGTTGAAAGGCACTTTTGCCACAATGAAAATAGCTCCGGCGAAGAAAGGCCACAAGCGTACATTGATTGAGCATGTCTATACGGAAAAGAAAAGGAGCAAGCCCAGAGTGTATGCGGAAACGGTGGAGTTCAACGGAAACTCGATGTGGATCGAGACAAAGAAACTTACTGGAGGCTCTCGCAATATTCTTGACCTGTCAAAAATTGGCGTTAGAACCATTAACGGAGAAAAAGTCGAAGCCGCAGGAAGTGTTGAGTTCTTTGGCGTGCCGAAAGAAAACTATGCATTTGAGAAAGACATTGAGCTGGAATATGACGGCAAGGTGTACATCGGCAATACGATAAAATACGCACCCCGCAACAGCAATTGGAGACTACAGATGAAAGGGGTGGCCGATGACGGCTCAAAGATGACTTATCTCACAAGTCCACGGCTGGGCATTCCGGGCGGCATGACGGAGAAGATACTTGTTTTTGAGAAGACATCCATTCCCGACCGATACAAACTGCATATTTACGAAGAAGGTTTGTTGCAACAATTCAAAGAAATGTCTAAAGATTGGGCTTGTATGGGTAGGAATGGACGCTACTATGGTCATTTAAAATGATGGAAGCACTTTTCAATACGCTCTATCGTGTCACTATTGTATAATGATGGATAGACAGAGATAATCTGTCGAAGTGTAGGAAAAGACAGACCGTACAATCTTGCAACCAGTGCGTCAAGCCTTGCCTGCAATTCCTGTCTGTCTGTTATACTGCACTCTGCAAAGGCTGGCAGCATGTGCCACAGTTTATCCATTCTGCAGTCGTCCGAAAGGAAACCATGACATAGACTGACCAATTGCGAGAATATGCTCTCGTTATTGGCCAGTTTTTCTTTGGCAAGACACATTGTCGGTATCGGTATCTGCTTGATGATGGTCTGCGTAAGGTCTATGCCGTTCAGCTTGTTCTTTACGATGAAGTCAAACACTACAGAGTTAAACAAACATGCGAGATAGACAAGCAGTTCAGTATCGTCAGTTATAAGAAATTGCACCGACTGTGATGCAGGAAGAAAAGGAAGTATCGTACTGACACAAGCCTTACCGTTGGTGGCTGACGTGAGGCTGTGCCATGCCAACATGTAGTCAGCACGGTAAGACCGTGACAGAGCCTCCCATTTATCCTTGTTGATATAAAAACGTGACAGAGGCATTACACCAGTGTTTCTTTCCTCGTCCGACAGCCTTTTTGTCTGTGCCTTGCTCTTGTACCGGTCTGCGTATGGCACATTGTTGTAGCCAGAATATCTGCCATCAAACGACTGGAAAAATTTCCCCTCATAAACAGGCAGGTTGGTTTCTTCAGAACTCTTCCCTATGTAATCAGCATGATTGGTGTAATGTACCAAGCGCCCGAACTGAAGTTCCTTATATGCTTGGCCTATGGTATGGAACCTACCATACAAATCAAGCAGTATGCACATGCTACCTGTATTCGTGATGTTTGGCAACATATGGGTATCGGGATTTAGCGTTACAAGTTCTTTCTTTCCTATTTTGATGCTGGTTTTCTCTATATCTTCGATATTGCGCAGATTCATACCGATATTGAATCTATGCTTGCCAGACATGTCTTGTGTTCCGCCAACAATGAGCAGGCTGAACCTTTCACGGCTGTCAATGTCAAAGAATTTTTCGCGATTGATGAAATCATATATGGCATACAAACCATTAAAAATACGATTGAAGAACTTACGGTTTACAGAGGAGGTTACGGTAGAACTTTTTATGATAATGCCGATAACGCCCCTTGCCGACACCTGACTATAACAAGCATCGGCAAACAGTGTGCATGTATTCAATTCGCCAGTTGCGGAATTGGCAAAATAAGGGTCGCTCTTTATGATTTCCTTGCTCCTCTCCATATTGCTTTTGAAGCTGTATGCATAATTGGCGAGGGACTCATTCTTTTCCTCTTGACTGGCGATGCGTTCTCTCGTGTTATTTCTAAAATAGGTACTATTGAGTGAGAATGTATACTGCGAATAGAATTTCTTCTCCTCAAAGCGTATCTTGTCCCATGGGGGATTGCCCAGTATAATGTCATATTCTGTAAGGAAGTCTGTGCCTATCGCAAGTTCAGGATGATAAATATAGCCCTCAAGATACAATTTTTCACGACGTTCTTCTGCCGCCTGTTCATCATTGTGCAAAAGAAAATTGCCGAACACGAAATGCTTACAGAGCGTTGCGTAACAATCTAAGTCACAGGTCAGCTCCAGTATAGAGAACTTAGCCACTTCAAGGGCTATGCAGTCTACATCGCACGCATACACATTATTTATTATGGCAAGCATTGAGGATTGTAGAACGTTTTCCTTGCTTTCGCTCAATATTCGTGCAATATATCTTATGGCGGAGACAAGGAATATGCCACCGCCACATGAGAAATCCACAATTTTGGCACAACCTACATTTTCCACCCCATTAGCATTTGTGTAGTTGTCAATAACGCTTTTCGTCAGATAATCCACAAGTTTTTCTGGAGTGTAATAACTGCCAAGTTGGTTGCGATACCTTTTACCGTAAGTAGTATCGAAACCGTTTGTGTCTACGGAAAGCAGCATCTCGTAAATATTGCCTAAACATAGACCTTCCCTTTCCACGATTTCCTCAGAGTTGACTATACGACTCTCTGTATCGTCAAGCGTCAAGAGCCATTCTGCCAGTGCGCATCTTTCCGAAAGCCGACCCTTTAGCCACTGTGCGTACTCCGTAGCAGTATGTAGCTGTGGTTGCCATTTTTTTGTAAACAATACTACCACAATGGTAGCCTTGGCTATTGACTTTGCACGATTCGCCTTTAGGGGGTTGATTGGTTCATTATCTTTATGGTAATAACGGATAAGTGTGTCAACCAAACGCTTGTATATGTTTAAAATATCATTCATTGATTTTAATTATAGGTGTATCGTAAAACACTTTGGGATGAATTGTCCTAAGAACTTTATCCACGTCGTTTGCATTAAGCGAAAGTTGCCTGTACATTTCTGAATATTTTTGCCTAACCATCCTGTCTGCCTCCTCTATGGTACATGAATACACCGAGCCTACGGCATCAAGTCTGTCTACGTCCATGACATACAGCAATAGCTTATGCACAAAGTCATACCGATACTTTTCAAGTGTATTGTACAATTTGTCATCGTGGCCACTTAATGATTTGACAATGGAGGCACATGACACTTTCATCTGTGCGGCAAGCATTTCTATGCAATTCTCACTGCCATAGTTAGTACCATCTGCTTTTCTGGCTACAGGCATACAGTTCATGCTTATCTGTCTTGATAGCAGCTCGTCTACCTTCTCTATGCTGACACTCTTTTCGGGGTAGCACATCCAAGGTGCAGTTTGCATCGCATATTCTTGAGCAAACTCGCCAGTCAGATTGTATTGCTCACTTATAAGCGTCTCTATCATGTTCTCAGCAACCAAACGCTCATACATGTTCTGCAAGTCATGCTGGAGGCATTGCGTCAAATATGCCTGTACGTCATTGATAGCATCGAATCGGGGATGCCGATATTCTATGTTAGGCAATTTCGTTGCCAAATAATTGCATTTTAGCTCGTGGCACAATGCCGCAAGGCTGTTAATCCTTTCATTGTCAAGAATGTTGTCAGCAACAGGCAGTTGCTGGATATACCCACCACTCACCGTAAACTTTGGATTGATAATGCGCATGAAGAACGAGGCTATCCTCGAATTGAGAAAAGCCATGTGGCATAGTGGATTTCCTGCCATAACCCTTATTCCTGGCCCTGAAGCTATGAACACTTGATTTGCCAACTTGCAGCGCACTGTCAGTCCCATTGTACCGGTGTCTGTAAATACCAAAGCGGTCTTGGCTATTTGTGACGGATTTCTAAGCACACCGCCTCTATTTTTCTTTATGGCTTCACCATTTTCGCCCCATTTCACTTTATATACGTTGAGTCCTTGCCATTTGCTGAAGCCTCCCCCCTTACTTGTCAGCTTCCATTCTGGTGAAGTTGTCTGCCAGATATACTTCACCATTGTAGCATTGTCGCCAGTAGATGAACCCTGCATGCACTTTGCAAACTCGCCATATTTTCTGAACTTTGACAAATAAGCCATGTCGGACATAATCTGATAGTTGAATTCACAATTCTTGTTTGCTAAGAACTTTTTTATGCCTACACTGTACACCTTATACCCACCATTGCGCAGCAGTTGCACCTTTTCTTGGTATTTGGCGTGCCGCAGATTTACAAACACGCTATTTGCCGACGCGTTCGTTGCGCTGTTTTTTCTAATTAAAGCAAGCACGACATTGGTTTTTTCTCCATTTATGTTATGAAAGGCATTTGAACCAAGGTCTACACAATTAAGCATATCATAACCATATATCAGAAAACGCCTAAAGTCCTTCAGTGATGACAGGGACAGCCATCCATTTTGCGAGACGACAGCCATGCTATCGCCATTGTGCAGATTGCGCATCATTTTTTGCATGAACGAGAAACACAAGTCGCCTTTTGCCGCAGGATAATACGAAAGCAGATGCTTCTTGACCACTGGAGACAAGTCACGTTTGCCCATGAATGGTGGGTTTGTTATATAGACAATGCTTTTGCCTTGTTCCCTCGCCTTGGCGACAACTCCCTCAAAGTCAATGTTTCCTATCTTTTCAGAGCATACATGATTGTTGACGTACCCTTTTGTGTCTCCGTCAACTCCGCCAAAATTATATATTTCAGAATACACATCTTTGGGATTTTCATAATATGCAGTAAGCCAAAGCGACAAACGTGCTATTTCCGCAAGTTCCGCATCCAAGTCATAGCCAACAATATTGTTTTCGAAAATCAACTTGGCAATATTGTCCATCTCCCCATGATGTTTATACCATGCATACAATTCGCGATACAGGTATGTCAAGAAATTGCCTCCGCCTGAAGCAGGGTCGACGAACATGACATTGCTTAAATCATCATAAAGCGAAAGCGTCTGTTTCACGAGATATTCCACCATATATATATCTGTGAAGAACTGTGTCTGGTAGAGCAGATTCTTACCTTCTACCTTTTCTACGGAAGACGAAGAACGACCTTGTGCAGTTTTCATCAGATAAGATTTTATTTGCTGATAGATGTCTGACACGAAGAATCCCAATCCATTTACCTCGTCCTCTACTTTAGCGAGTGAAAGTTGGGTTAGAATCTCTCTTTCCGTGCAGCAGTCTATCAAATTGTGTATCTTATTATAAGCATTCACAATATGAGGAAAATGGCATGATAGTACAGCGTCGAGGCTGTTGTCCCGACTATTGTGCATAAGGGCAACACCATTGAGCGCATACAACATGGAAATGTATGCGCTCAGTTCATAGACCAAAGAACTGTCTGTGCCAATAGGAAAGTTATCGGCAAGCAATTCTGCAATCTTATTTATCTGCCGTTTCATCACTTTTTATCAAATCATTCAAGTTTATATTATAATGCCCAATGGCTTCGAGACATTGGAGCAGGAATGATGCGCTGAACGTCCCTCTACTAATCTTGCTATTGAGACTTGACAGCGTATAGTCATATCCCTTTGATTTCAGCAGACGTTGCAGGTCTTCCATAGAAAGTCCATCTTTCAGAAGCTCTATCTTTAGTAATGTTTTTGCCTTACTCATATATATTAGTCTGTCATAATTGAATTGCAAATTTATATATAATTTTGCATATATGCAAAATTATGGCATAAAAGCAAGATATCCCTATAATAAAATTAATGTGAAGGAAATATACAATAAAAAACTATACCCTTTCGGGTGCAATATCAAATAAATTATATATATTTGCACCCGAAAGGGTATAATTATATAAGTATGAGCACATCAATAGCAGCATTTGTAAAGGAACGCCGGCACATGTTCGGCTTGACGCAGGTGGACTTGGCAGAGAAGTCGGGCGTAGGATTGCGCTTCGTGCGCGAACTGGAGCAGGGAAAGCAGACACTGCGCATCGACAAAATAAACCAAGTGTTGGCTCTGTTCGGACACGAAGTGGGAGCACAGCCGACAAACAACAAAGAAGAACAGTAAACGCTAACATCATTTGTTATGAAGAGTGCTAAAATCTATATGTACGACCACTATGCCGGCCGTCTGACTGAGGACGAAAACGGATTTCAGTTTGTTTACGACAGCGACTATCTCGAAATGGAGGGAGCAGAACCGATAAGCCTCACTATGCCATTGCGCGAAGAACCGTATGAGGACAAGGTGCTCTTCCCGTTCTTCGACGGACTGGTGCCAGAGGGGTGGCTGCTCAACATTGCAGAACGCAGTTGGAAGATCAACCAACGCGACCGTATGTCATTGCTGCTGGCATGTTGCAAAGACTGTATCGGCGCTGTCAGTGTGGTACCTGAAGAATAAAAAATCTGTATTATGGAGAAATGCCTTTATTGCTACAAGCCTCTTAAAGATGGTCAGACAGACTTCCACCCCACTTGCGCACGAAAGATGTTCGGCGTAAGGAAGGTGCCGACGTTGCCGTATAAACGCAGCGAAATAGCCGAACTCGCCAAGCAGGTGATACGTGCACAAACCACACTGACGGGAGTGCAGGCAAAACTGTCGCTCGACATCAATCCTGGAGGTAAGAACGAGCCAAGCCGCTTCACCATTGTCGGGTTATGGGGACGTTACATTCTTAAACCTCAGACTGACGCTTATCGTGCATTACCCGAACTGGAGGATTTGACGATGCACATGGCGGAGGCTGCAAAAATTGCCGTAGTACCACACTCGCTTATACGTTTTGCTGATGGCGAGTTATGCTACATTACGCGTCGCATCGACCGCGAAACAGACGGAACGAAGATTGCAATGGAGGACATGTGCCAACTTACCGAACGCCTGACCGAATACAAGTATAAAGGATCGTATGAGCAGATTGCGAAGCACATAAAGAAGTATTCTGCTGTACCGCAACTCGACCTTGTGAACTTCTGGGAGGTAGTGGTATTCTCATGGATTACGGGCAATTCGGATATGCACCTGAAGAACTTCTCGCTCATAAAATCGCCAATGGGCTACAGTCTGACACCGGCATACGACCTTCTTTCCACAACCATCGTAATGCCTGAGGACAAGGAAGAAATGGCACTGACACTTAACGGCAAGAAGGCAAACATAAAGCGCAACGACTTTGAGAAGTCTATTCTCGCTTCGGGAGTGAACGAAAAGGTTCTGGACAACATTGCAAAGAAGTTCCGCAAAGCTCTGATGAAGTGGCTCGACCTGATAGAAGAATCATTCCTGCCCAATGACTATAAACGCCAATACAAGCGCCTTATTCTTAAAAGAATACTGATGTTGAGATAATAATCCAACACAAAAACTATACCCTTTCGGGTGTAATATCAAGCAAACCGTTTGATATTACACCCGAAAGGGTATAATCGTTATTAGAGAATTCTAAACTATTACATATAACAAAGTCCGGTGTTCAGGAGATTGTCTGTTGTGGTCTTTATGCGCAGACGATACTTGTCGGCGTAATAGACATTCATTATTCGGCGTGCCTCGAAGGGTGATGGGGTGAGAGCGAGGGCTACGTGTCCCATTGTGCGTCGCAGATTCAGCTCCACGCACGGATGGAGGAGGAAGCCTTCTCCTTCCTTACGTGCCACAGCCATCATGTCAATGCCGAAAGCACCTGCGTAAACACCCTTAAACTGCGGAGCGAGGATGGACCGTATGTCGTCGCAGACCTTGTCCAAGAGCTGCATGTCCACACAACGAGACAACATCTCACGCTTGTCTTTCTCCGTGGCACAGAGTCCACCCGTATAAGCTCCGCCACTTGTGGCGAAAAGCGAAAGACCGCTATATGACACCACGCCGTCTTTGTTGACACAGAACTCCATACCAAAGTCGCACACCTTGGCGTAAAGCGGTTCCACCATTATGCCGCCCTGCTGACGGACAATGTTAGCAGCCCAACCGGAGAGGCGGGCGTAATCGTCAGGAGTGCGGACATAGCGTACGCCTCTGCCGCTACTGCTCCACGGCGACTTAAGCACAGCCTGACAGCCGTAACGCTCCACTGCCTCAGACACGCTCTCCATCGTCTCGCAATAACAGCTCTCCCCTACCAATCCATTATGGCTATTGACCAAGACGGGCAGCAACTCGCTTGCCGCAAACCTGCGGCTGCTCATCTGACGTACTGTGGAAAGCACTTCGTCCGACGGCATACAGCCGGTAAGGGCACCGTTGGCACGCAGGAGCTGATCCTTAAGAGTGATGTTCCATCCCCAAGGATCGATAATAAGATCGTCAACGAAGGGCGTCAAGCCTTTAAGGTCAGCCAACGACACGAAAGCCACGTCGTGCGCATATTTCCTGACATGGCGGACCGACTCTAATGCCGCAGCTACATCGTCTACAAGCACGAAGTCGCCGTCGTCAGCCCATAACGCAGGAAGAAAACCAAGATCGGCACGCATCTGCCTACCCGCATGAGGAGCCGTGAAGCGCTTCAGATTGGCAGCCAAAGCAATGTCGTGCTCAGGATTGAATATATGAAGCCTCATTTAGTCTCTCCTGAAAATATCTCTTGTGTAAACCTTATCCTTCACATCATCCAGACTGACATCGTAGCGGTTAGCGATGATGGCATTGCTAAGTCGCTTAAACTCGTCAAGGTCGCCTATGACACGGCTTCCGAAGAACGTGGTGCCGTCCTGAAGCGTCGGCTCATAGATGATGACCTGTGCACCCTTTGCCTTGATACGCTTCATGATGCCCTGAATGCTACTCTGACGGAAGTTGTCTGAATTTGACTTCATCGTGAGTCGGTAAACACCGATTGTGCAGGGTTTCTCCTCGTCCGGATTCCAGTCGCCATGGTTATAATAGTCGTAATATCCAGCCTTTGCAAGCACGCGGTCCGCAATGAAGTCCTTGCGTGTACGGTTGCTCTCCACAATAGCCTCAATCAGATTCTCGGGCACGTCCTTATAGTTGGCAAGGAGCTGCTTCGTGTCCTTAGGCAGACAATATCCGCCATATCCGAAAGACGGATTGTTATATTGGTCGCCGATACGCGGGTCGAGGCTTACGCCCTTGATGATGGCCTGTGTGTCGAGCCCCTTCATCTCAGCGTAAGTATCAAGCTCATTGAAGTAGCTCACACGCAATGCGAGGTAAGTATTGGCGAAGAGCTTCACAGCCTCAGCCTCGGTAAGTCCCATGAAGAGCGTGTCGACATCCTCCTTCAGCGCACCTTCCTTCAGCAATGCGGCAAACGTGCGTGCTGCCTCGTCAAGGCTGTCAGCATGGTCGGAAAGGTCGGACGAAGGACGTCCTACGATGATGCGGCTCGGGTAAAGATTGTCGTACAGAGCCTTGCTCTCACGCAGAAATTCCGGCGAGAATACAAGGCGAAGGTCTCTGCCATACTTTTCATAAAGTCCTGCGCAGTAGCCCACGGGGATGGTGCTCTTTATCACCATCACGGCATTGGGATTCACCTCACGGACGAGGTTGATGACCTCCTCCACGTGAGAAGTGTCAAAGTAGTTCTTCACCGGATCATAATTGGTAGGCGCGGCTATAACCACGAAGTCGGCATCGCTGTAAGCGTCGCGTCCGTCGAGCGTAGCTATGAGATTGAGCTGCTTCTCGGCGAGGTATTTCTCTATATAGTCGTCCTGTATGGGAGAAATACGATTATTGATTTTTTCCACCTTCTCGGCTATAACGTCCACAGCCTTGACCTGATGGTGCTGGGCAAGAAGCGTGGCAATGCTCATGCCCACATAACCGGTGCCAGCAACAGCCACCTTTATCTTTTTGAAGTCATTCATGTTAGTCGGTTTTATTTTACGGAAAGCAAATATACGCTTTTTCACCCGAATCGAAAAAGCGAAATGCAAAAAAACAAAAAAATAATAGATTTTGTAATATTGAGTTTGCAATTCCAAATTATATTCATACCTTTGCATAGTTTAAGAATTTATATAAAACAAAGAAAACGCAAGCAAGAATGGAATCTTTCTTCAAGACCCACACTTACCTCGTCGAGCACATGACGGCTTCCGTCAGGCGCACCTTGATGGACGAAATCGACTGGAACGACCGGTTGATTGGCATCAAGGGTTCGAGAGGCATCGGCAAGACCACCTTCTTGCTTCAATATGCTAAGGAAAACTTCGGACCGAGAGACCGCCGATGTCTTTACGTCAACATGAACAACTTCTACTTCCAAGGCCGTGGCATTGCCGACTTCGCATCAGACTTTGCGGCTCAAGGAGGAAAAGTGTTGCTCATCGACCAGATTTTCAAGAAGCCGGACTGGAGCAATGAGTTGCGCACATGCTACAACCAATGCCCCAATCTGAAGATAGTCTTCACCGGATCGAGCGTGATGCGGCTGAAGGAGGAAAATCCGGAGCTGAAAGACATCGTAAAGAGCTATAACCTCCGCGGATTCTCGTTCAGGGAATACGTAAACCTACAGACTGGAAACAACTTCCCCGTTCTTTCACTCAACGATATCATCAGACGCCACGCAGAAATAGCTGCCGAGATAACGAGCAAGGCAGACATAGCGACGCTGTTCGGCGAGTATCTGCACCACGGTTTCTATCCGTTCTTCCTCGAGCACCGCAACTTCGAGGAGAATCTGCTGAAGACGATGAACATGATGACGGAGGTGGACATTCTCTTCATCAAACAGATAGAGCTGAAGTATCTGACGAAGATAAAGAAGCTGTTCTATCTTCTTGCCGTGGAAGGACCGAAAGCACCGAACATCAGCAATCTGGCTCAAGAGATTGAGACAAGCCGTGCAACGGTGATGAACTACATAAAATATCTCTCCGACGCACGCCTTATTAATATAATGTATCACCCGGGCGACGATTTCCCCAAAAAGCCGTCAAAGGTGATGATGCACAACCCCAACCTCATGTATACCATCTATCCCTACATAGCTGATACGCAGGAGGTGATGGAGACATTCCTTGTGAACGCCCTCTGGAAGGACCACATCGTCAACCAAGGCAAGCAGGACGCCTGCTACATCATTGACAATATGAGGAAGCTGAAGGTGGTGGACTATGCGAAGAGCCTGAAGCTCCGCAACAATGCTGACACCACTTACGCCGTATACAACACCACGGAAGGCGGCAACGGACGCGTGCCGCTATGGATGTTCGGCATGACATACTGAGAACCACAAAAAGCCTGACCCCTTGCGGTTCTCACAAAAGCCGCATCGGAAAAGGAAAGAAAAATAAAGAAACAACTATACATTAACATTTTATTTAAAAACAAAATGGCTAAAGAAAAAAAGTTTATCACTTGTGATGGTAACACAGCTGCCGCTCATGTAAGCTATATGTTTACAGAGGTTGCTGCCATCTACCCTATCACTCCGTCATCACCGATGGCAGAGCATGTAGATGAATGGGCTGCCAAAGGTCGTAAGAACCTTTTCGGTCAGAAGGTCTCTATCCAGGAGATGGAGTCGGAAGGCGGCGCAGCTGGTGCATTGCACGGTTCGCTTCAGGCAGGTGCCCTGACATCAACATACACTGCTTCGCAGGGTTTGTTGCTTATGATTCCTAACATGTACAAGATTGCAGGCGAGCTGCTTCCTTGCGTGTTCAACGTTTCGGCACGTACACTGGCATCACACTCACTTTGTATCTTTGGTGACCATCAGGACGTTATGGCTTGCCGTCAGACAGGTTTCGCAATGTTCTGCTCTGGTTCTGTACAGGAAGTTATGGACCTCTCTGCAGTTCCTCACCTCGCTACTCTCGAGACACAGGTTCCGTTTATCAACTTCTTCGACGGTTTCCGCACATCTCACGAGTATCACAAGATCGAGGAGATGGACATGGAAGACATCCGTCCGCTCGTAAATCAGGAATACATCAAGCGTTTCCGCGACCGTGCCCTCACTCCTGAGCGCCCTGTTACACGCGGTACTGCTGAGAACCCTGAGACATTCTTCACACACCGTGAGGCTTGCAACGAGTACTACGACCGCATCCCTGAGGTAGTGGAGAAGTACTGCCAGGAGATGACTAAGATCACCGGTCGCGAGTATCACCTCTTCAACTACTACGGAGCTGAGGATGCTGAGAACGTAATCATCCTCATGGGTTCTGCTACAGAGCCTGCACGTGAGGCTATCGACTACCTCAACAAGCAGGGCAAGAAGGTAGGTATGGTTGCTGTTCACCTCTATCGTCCGTTCTCTGTTGACTTCCTTAAGAAGACTCTTCCCGCTACTGTTAAGCGCATCGCTGTGCTTGACCGTACTAAGGAGCCGGGTGCTGAGGGCGAACCTCTGTACCTCGACGTTAAGTCAGCTCTCTACGACGACGAGCGCAAGCCGCTTATCGTTGGTGGCCGTTACGGTCTCGGTTCTTCAGATACAACTCCGGCTAAGATCGTTGCTGTATTCAAGAACCTCGAGCTTCCGCAGCCTAAGAACCACTTCACAGTGGGCATCGTTGACGACGTTACATTCACATCACTTCCTGAGGAGGAAGAGATCCCGATGGGTGGCGACGACCTGTTCGAGGCTAAGTTCTACGGACTCGGTGCTGACGGTACTGTAGGTGCCAACAAGAACTCAGTACAGATTATCGGTAACAACACCAACAAGTACTGCCAGGCTTACTTCTCTTACGACTCAAAGAAGTCAGGTGGTTTCACTTGCTCACACCTCCGTTTCGGCGACAGCCCCATCCACAGCGCATACCAGGTAAATACTCCTAACTTCGTGGCTTGCCACGTTCAGGCTTACCTCCACATGTATGACGTTACACGTGGTCTTCGCAAGAACGGCTTCTTCCTGTTGAACACTATCTTCGACGGTGAGGAACTCGTAAACTTCATTCCTAACAAGGTTAAGCGTTACTTCGCTCAGAACAACATCACAGTTTACTATATCAACGCCACTAAGATTGCTCAGGAGATTGGTCTCGGCAACCGTACCAACACCATCCTCCAGTCTGCATTCTTCCGCATCACAGAGGTAATTCCTTTGGATCTCGCAGTAGAGCAGATGAAGGCATTCATCGTTAAGTCTTACTCAAAGAAGGGTCAGGACGTTGTTGACAAGAACTTCGCAGCCGTTGACCGCGGTGGTGAGTACAAGCAGCTCACTGTTGATCCGGCATGGGCTAACCTCGAGGACGAGGCTCAGAAGGAAGACAACGCTCCCGCATTCGTTAAGGAGCTCGTTCGTCCTATCAACGGCCAGGCTGGTGACTTGCTGAAGGTTTCTGACTTCGTTAAGCACAACACCGTGGACGGTACATGGGAGAACGGCACTTCTGCATTCGAGAAGCGTGGTGTAGAGGCATTCGTTCCGGTATGGAACGTCGAGAACTGTATCCAGTGTAACAAGTGTTCATTCGTTTGTCCTCACGCTGCCATCCGTCCGTTCGTTCTTACAGACGAGGAGCTTGCTGGCATCGAGGGTCTCGAGACTCAGGAAATCAAGGCTCCGGCTGCTCTGAAGGGTATGCACTTCCGCATTGAGACTTCTGTACTCGACTGTCTTGGTTGCGGCAACTGTGCCGACGTCTGCCCGGGCAAGAAGAACAAGGAGACTGGTGAGCTTGAGAAGGCTCTCAAGATGGTTCCGTTCAACGTTGACGCAGAGGACATGCAGAAGGAAGCACAGAACTGGGAGTACCTCGTTCACAACGTTGCTTCTAAGCAGGATCTCGTAGACATCAAGCAGAGCCCGAAGAACTCTCAGTTCGCTCAGCCTCTGTTCGAGTTCTCTGGCGCTTGCTCTGGTTGCGGTGAGACTCCGTACGTTAAGCTCATCTCTCAGCTCTTCGGTGACCGTCAGATGATTGCCAACGCTACTGGTTGTTCTTCTATCTACTCAGCTTCTATCCCGTCAACACCTTACACAAAGAACGCTAAGGGTCAGGGTCCGGCATTCGACAACTCATTGTTCGAGGACTTCTGCGAGTTCGGTCTTGGTATGGTACTCGGCAACAAGAAGATGAAGGAACGCATCTGCCACCTCCTCGAAGAGGCTAAGGCTAATGAGCACGTTCCTGCAGAGTTTGTTGCTGCTGCTGACAACTGGATGGCTAACATGAACGACTCTGAGGGTTCAAAGAAGGCTGCTGCAGAGCTGAAGCCGCTCATCGCTGCTGGTGCAGAGAAGGGTTGCCCGGTTTGCTCAGAGCTCAAGACTCTCGACCACTACCTCGTAAAGCGCAGCCAGTGGATTATCGGTGGCGACGGTGCTTCTTACGATATCGGTTACGGCGGTCTCGACCACGTATTGGCTTCTGGTGAGGACGTTAACATCCTCGTACTCGATACTGAGGTTTACTCTAACACTGGTGGTCAGTCGTCTAAGTCAACTCCGCTCGGTGCTATTGCACAGTTCGCTGCTCAGGGCAAGCGCATCCGTAAGAAGGACCTCGGCTTGATGCAGACAACATACGGCTACATCTACGTAGCTCAGGTGGCTATGGGTGCTGACAACGCTCAGACTCTGAAGGCTATCCGTGAGGCAGAGGCTTATCCTGGACCGTCTCTCGTTATCGCTTACGCTCCGTGTATCAACCACGGTCTGAAGCGTAAGGGCGGTATGGGTCGCTCACAGAACGAGGAGAAGCTCGCTGTTGACTGCGGTTACTGGCACCTCTGGCGCTTCAACCCGCTGTTGGCTGACGAGGGCAAGAACCCGTTCACACTCGACTCTAAGGCTCCGAAGTGGGAAGACTTCCGCGACTTCCTCCTTGGTGAGGTTCGTTATCTGTCAGTACAGAAGGCATTCCCGAAGGAGGCTGACGAGCTCTTCACACAGGCTGAGAAGATGGCTAAGCTCCGTTACCAGACCTACGTTCGCAAGAGCCAGGAGGACTGGAGCGAGCAGCTCTAATAAGCAATATTAATACAATTAATCTATAAGAAACGGCAACATTGAATAATACAGATATTCGATGTTGCCGTTTTTTACAGATATACATTATTATATATATAGGTAGATAAAATCATATAGGATAATGAACGAGACAATTAAAACTCTGGAGACACGCCGTAGCGTGCGCTGCTTTGACGCAGAAAGAATGCCGTCTGAGGAGATGATAAAGCAGATTGTAGAGGCTGGCGAGTATGCACCTACGGGTAGAGGAAAGCAGTCGCCACGTATTGTAGTGGTCACCAACAAGCAGACACGCGACCTTCTCTCCTCTCTTAACGCACGTGTGATGGGTGTGGAGAGCGATCCTTTCTATGGCGCACCGGTCATCCTGCTTGTACTCGCAGACCGCGAACGTCCCACATACATTTATGACGGTTCGCTCGTGATGGGCAATCTGATGAATGCAGCTCACTCTTTAGGACTTGGCAGCTGCTGGATTCATCGCGCCAAGGAGATTTTCGATTCGGAAGAAGGCAAGGCTCTGCTGAAGGAATGGGGCATCGAAGGCGACTATGAAGGCATCGGGCACGTGGCTCTCGGTTACACAAAGGGCGATGTAAGAGAAGCTATGCCAAGAAAAGAAGACTATGCTGTTTGGATAAGATAAAGCCATAAAAAAGACAACAAAAGCAACATATAACTACAAATACGACATCAATATTGTGTTGTATTGAGCTTATAATGTTGCTTTTGTTGTCTTTTATTATTTTGTTTAGTTTGCCTTCACTATGACATCAGCTTTAAGATAGCTAATCCTCGAAGCCTTCACTCTTTATAACGCTTATACCGTCAATGAGTTCGGGAGCGCCACCGCCACGCGTAATATCGCTATAAGCCTTGCGCTGGTCAGACATTTCTATGCTGATATCACGACGGACATGTCGGTCTGGGTCTCTCAGACTATGGGAGAACAGCCATTCGTACGTCTTCTTCAGATAGAAGACACGTGCCGGAGCTCCATGACCAGCTCCCTGCCACCAGTTATAAAGCAGTCGTTGGTCGTTACCTTCGCTCTTCAGTTTCTCCACCACCGTCTTCGAACAGTTAACCGATACGGCACGGTCAGCCGTTCCATGGATTATCCAGAACGGCAGTTTTCCAAGTCCGCTGACGTCCTTTAACGACGTGCCACCGCAAAGAGCCATACCCGCCGCTATTCGGTCGGGATAAGTGCCGCAGACGTCCATCGTACCATAACCGCCCAGACTCATGCCTATGACATACACTCTTGTGGTGTCACAGGGATAGCGTTTAGCCACCCAGTCGAGCACATCCATCACCTTCTTCGGACTCCATGCTCCACCAGGATTCTGCGGCACAATGGTAAGCGCCTCTATCTCGCGTCCCTTCACAATGGCGTCAAGCGGACCATATCTTCTCACACGGTCCAGATTGCGTCCGCAAAGGCTGGCACCATGCAGGAAGATAACAACCGGAGTCTGCTCCTGAGAATAAAAATAGTCAATAGGAGTATATACCCAGAAATTATAACCGTCAGGTATCGAGTCCTTCACGGCACGCAGAAAGTCATGGGCAGACAATCTCATAACCGACATAAGAAGGACCATAAATAGCAATATTCTCTTCTTCATATCCCAAAGTTAGTAATTATTCAGCAAAGCCGCACATAAATTCAACTTCTTTACAAGACGTTAATAGGCGTTTACACAAAAAAAATACGTATCTTTGCAAGTACGATATCCGACGATATCGTAATCGTCAATATATGAAATAATCAAATAGGATATGGAAGTAATAAAGACTGATATTGAAGGTGTGGTAATAATAGAGCCACGCATTTTCAAAGATGCCCGAGGATATTTCTTCGAGAGTTTTTCACAAAGGGAGTTTGACGAGAAAGTACGTCATATTGACTTTTGTCAGGACAACGAGAGCATGTCATCCTATGGTGTCATGCGAGGACTGCATTTCCAGCGTCCGCCTTTCACGCAGAGCAAGCTCGTGCGTTGCGTAAAAGGCGCCGTACTTGACGTGGCTGTGGACATACGCAAAGGATCGCCCACATACGGCAAACATGTTGCTGTGGAACTTACAGAGGACAATCACAGACAGTTCTTCGTGCCGCGCGGCTTCGCACATGGCTTCGCCGTACTCAGCGAAACCGCCGTTTTCCAGTATAAATGCGACAACTTCTACCATCCTGAAGCAGACGGTGGCATATCCATTCTTGACGATTCGCTCGGCATTGACTGGAAGATTCCTACAGAGCACGCCATCCTTTCAGAGAAAGACACCAAGCATGATTTGTTGAAAGACTTCGACAGTCCGTTCGACATAAATGTAGACTTGTATAAATAATCAAATATCTTCAAATTCGATGAATATATTAGTAACAGGTGCCAATGGTCAGCTTGGCAACGAAATGCGTATCGTTAGCAAGAACTCTGCTGACCATTACATTTTCACGGACGTCAATCAGGTGGAAGGTCAGGAGACCACTTACCTCGATATCACAGACATGGACGCCATCCGCAAGATGGTGAACGACAACAACGTAAAGGCTATCATTAACTGCGCAGCATGGACCAACGTGGACGCATGCGAGACAGACAAGAAGCTGGCAGCCTTGGCTGAGAAGCTCAATGCAGACGCTCCTGAAAACCTTGCAAAGGCTATGAAGGAGGCAAACGGCATTCTCATACAGATAAGCACAGACTACGTTTTCGGCAAAGAGCCATACAACGTGCCTTGCAACCCTGACCAGAAGGGAACACCAACTGGCGTTTATGGAATGACAAAGCTTCATGGCGAGCAGAAAATCATTGCCACCGGATGTAAGTATGTCATCATCCGTACGGCTTGGCTCTATTCGGAGTTCGGCAAGAACTTCTGCAAGACAATGATGAACCTTACCGCTACTAAGCCTCAGCTGAAGGTGGTGTTCGACCAGTGTGGCACTCCTACCTACGCTCTCGACCTTGCCAACGCCATCCAAACCATACTGGAAAAGATGAAGACGGAGGCAGACAATGCAAAATACGTCGGCGTCTACCACTTCTCTAATGAAGGTGTATGCTCTTGGTACGACTTCACACAGATGATTGCACGTATCTCAGGTCACACCGATTGCGACATCCAGCCATGTTACAGTTCAGAATATCCCTCTCCAGTGACTCGTCCTGCCTACTCTGTCCTCGACAAGCGAAGCATTAAGGAAACCTTCGGAGTGAAGGTGCCTTATTGGGTTGACTCATTGGAGAAATGCATAGCAAACCTTGAGACTAAATAATTTAACACTAATCATTAAAAAACAGAAGAGAATGAAGAACATTATCATAACTGGTGGAGCCGGATTTATAGGCTCGCATGTGGTAAGACTGTTTGTGAACAAGTATCCCGAATACCACATCATCAACATAGATAAGCTCACATACGCTGGCAACCTTGCCAACCTCAAGGACATCGAGGACCGTCCTAACTATACATTCGTGAAGTGCGACATCTGCGACTTCGAGACAATTATGGACGTGATGAAGAAGTACGAGGTGGACGGAATAATCCATCTTGCAGCAGAAAGCCACGTCGACCGTTCCATTAAGGATCCCTTCACATTCGCACGAACCAACGTCATGGGTACGCTGACGCTGCTTCAGGCTGCAAAGCTTTATTGGGAAAGCCTACCTGAGAAGTACGAAGGCAAGCGCTTCTATCATATCTCCACTGACGAGGTTTACGGAGCACTGGAGCTAACCAATCCCGAGGGCATCGAGTCGCCTTTCACAACAAAGGCTTCTTCTGAGCATCATCACGCCTACGGCACCGAGTTCTTCCTGGAGACAACAAAGTATAACCCACACTCTCCTTACTCGGCATCAAAGGCATCGAGCGACCATTTCGTACGCGCATTCCACGACACCTACGGCATGCCTACCATCGTAACCAACTGCTCTAACAACTATGGTCCTTACCAGTTCCCGGAGAAGCTAATCCCTCTCTTCATCAACAATATCCGCCATCGCAAGCCTCTGCCCGTTTACGGCGAGGGTCTCAACGTCCGCGATTGGCTCTACGTGGAGGACCACGCACGTGCCATCGACCTTATCTTCCATAAGGGCAAAGTGGCTGATACATACAATATCGGCGGCTTCAACGAGTGGAAGAACATCGACATCATCCACGTGCTTATCAAGACTGTTGACCGTCTGCTCGGACGTGAGGAGGGTGAGGACCTCAACCTTATCACTCACGTGACAGACCGTATGGGTCACGATATGCGTTATGCAATCGACTCTCGCAAACTCCAGCGCGAACTCGGCTGGGAACCGTCGCTTCAGTTTGAGGAAGGCATCGAGAAGACCGTACGCTGGTATCTCGACAATCAGGAGTGGATGGACAACGTAACGTCTGGCGACTACCTGAAGTATTACGAAAGCATGTATAAGGACAGATAATCCTACAAACACAAAGCAGCGGTTACATTATATAAAAGTAACCGCTGCTTTTGTATTTTATTTATTTTCATACATATACATACAGCAAGAGGTCGGACTGAACATTCAATCCGACCTCTTGCTGTTTTTGTATCTTAAAACTTGCCTATAAATAAAGGCTATCTATTATTTTTAACGGATGCGGTCCGCAGCTCTCACCAGTTTCTCGTCGTGCAGGATGCCGGCACGCGCCATCACATTAAGGATGACAGCCACAGCAGGCAGACATGCCACGAACGCAATATGGAACGAAGCCGAAGGATCGATGACGTTTCTTGTCACCACACCGAGAACAATATACCATGCCACGAGCAGAAACTCGTTGCAAAGGCAAAGGCTCGCCTGAAGCTTTCTGTTACGGAAAAGGAAGATGGTGCCGAGGCTGAGCACGCTGCTGAGAAGCAGAATGCCGAACAAGCCACAAACCGAATAGTCCACCGAATCGCCCTTATCCAAGAACAGATTGTTGAGCTTGAAGCTTGCGCCCATTCCTGCCGGTTCCACAGTGCCTAAAGGCTGGCACAGACAAACTACAGAAACGATGAACGCAATCAGAAGAAATATGCTTTGCTTACGCTGTATCATATTCTTACGTGTATATGCTATACATTAATAATATATACGCCACACATTAAGCCTGCTCCTGAACGGGGGCATTGTCCTGAGCGGGGTCGCGATAATACACATTTCCCTCAATGAACTCCTCAGTGGCAAGCAGCGTCGGCTTCGGAAGCTTCTCATAGTAGCGTGAGATCTCAATCTGCTCACGATTCTCAAAAACCTCCTCAAGCGAGTCGTTGTAGGATGCAAACTCAGCAAGTTTCTTGTTGAGGTCCTGCTTGATCTCCACTGAAATCTGGTTAGCACGCTTAGCGATGATAGCAACACTCTCGTAAATGTTTCCGGTTTCCTCACACAGGTCCATGATGTTGCGTGTGACTGTGTTTACCGGTGCTTTTGACTTTTTATAATCCATTTGTATACTAATATGTATTTTTTATTTTCAGTCCTTTGTCACTTCCTTGCACTTGCTGATGAATTTCTCAGCCATGCTCTTGTTCTTCGAGTCTGGATATTCGTTAATAAATCCGTAGCACTCGTCCTCTGCGTCCTGGAAGCGCTCCAGCTTCTTCTCCTCCACACTCTGCTGCGCCAGCTCAAACTTACTCTTCATGACAAGAAGGGCGAATTTCTCACGCAGTTTCGTATAAGGATAGTCCTTCAGCGCGTTCTGCGAAGTGATGATGCAAGCCTCATAGTTATTGCCGCCATAGGTGCAGTTGCCGAAATACTGTCCGAGGTCGTAATAGAGCTGAGCCGAATAAAACTCCTTCTGCACGAGCTTGTCCTGCAATTCGAAGAGCAGATTCTGCGCTTCCTCTCTGCGCGATCCGTCCGGGAAAAGGTCCAGATACTCCTGAAAAGCGGAGATGGCGTTCACCGTCTGCGACTGGTCGAGACGCGGCTCCGGCGTGCAGTTGTAGAGGCTCATACCGATAAAGAATTCGGCTTCCTCTGCATAAGCGCCCTTTGGATAATTCTGATAGTATTTCTTGAATGCTGCGGCAGCACCCTCATAGTCTTTGGTGTTATATTCAGACATAGCGAGCATGTACAGACTCTCCTGGGCATTGTCCGTTCCTTTCTGTAGCGTCACAAGTCCCTGAAGCAAAGTGGAGGCACGCACATACTTGCCATTAGCGAAGCATTCCTTGGCGTATTCGTATTTGTAGGTATTATCCGTTGTCTTATATACCCTGTTGAATTCGTTGGCGCAACTGGTAAACAATAGCGCCGAAAGAAGTATGCCGAATATCGATTTCTTCATATTATAACTCGTTTTGAATTGCAAAAATACACATTATTCCCCGATTCTCAAAACGATGTTCGCCTTTTTTAAGTAGATGTACGCCTTTTTTAAGTAAAAATCAGCATTCACTTGCCTATTTACAGGCTTTTTAGTATTTTTGCCAATCATCGGAGCCGTTTTGACTTACGCAAACAGCTCCATAACCATTTATCTGATATGGATTTCAAGATAACATCAAGATTCGCCCCCACCGGCGACCAGCCACAGGCCATCAAGAGTCTTACGGAGGGAATACGTCAAGGCGACAAGGCCCAGGTGCTGCTCGGTGTGACAGGTTCGGGAAAGACGTTCACGATGGCTAATGTCATCGCCAACATCGGACGCCCCACCCTTATCCTCAGCCACAACAAGACGCTTGCAGCACAGTTGTACGAGGAGATGAAAGGTTTCTTCCCGGACAACGCCGTGGAATACTATGTTTCGTACTATGACTATTACCAGCCAGAAGCCTACCTGCCTTCGTCGGACACATACATAGAGAAAGACCTCGCCATCAATGAGGACATCGACAAGCTTCGCCTCTCTGCCGTCAGCGCCCTGCTCTCTGGCAGAAAGGACGTCATTGTCGTGTCGTCCGTATCGTGCATTTACGGTATGGGCGGTCCTACGGCTATGGCTAACAGCGTCATAGGCGTAAAGCGAGGCGACACCATTGAGCGCAACATGTTTCTGCGCAAACTCGTCGACGCACTATACATCCGCAACGATATCGACTTGGTGCGTGGTACGTTCCGCGTCAAGGGCGACACGGTGGACATAGCCATGGCTTACAGCGACAACATTCTGCGCATAACATGGTGGGACGACGAGATAGACTCTATAGAAGAACTCGACAGCGTGACGTTCCATCGCTTGGCTTCTTTCGAGGAATATCAGATTTATCCTGCCAATCTCTTTGTCACTTCCAAGGAACAGACCGAGCATGCCATCCGTCTTATTCAGGACGACCTGCTCAAGCAAGTGGATTTCTTCAACGACCTTGGCGACCATATCCGTGCGCAGCGCATCAAGGAACGCGTCGAGTATGACATGGAGATGATAAAGGAGCTTGGACATTGTTCGGGCATTGAGAACTATTCGCGCTACTTCGACGGACGCGAACCAGGCGAACGCCCTTACTGCCTGCTCGACTTCTTCCCAAAGGACTATCTCATGTTCATAGACGAGAGCCACGTCAGCGTGCCTCAGATAGGCGCCATGTATGGTGGCGACCGCGCCCGCAAGCAGAACCTTGTGGAATACGGATTCCGTCTGCCTGCCGCCTTTGACAACCGTCCGTTGAGGTTTGAGGAATTTATGGAGATGACCAATCAGGTGGTGTATGTATCTGCCACACCAGCCGACTTCGAGATGAACGAGGCTGAGGGTGTTGTCGTAGAGCAGATTATCCGTCCCACCGGACTTCTCGACCCCATTATTGACGTACGTCCGAGCGAGAATCAGATTGACGACCTGCTGGAAGAGATTCTCATACGTAAGGAGCATGAGGAGCGCGTGCTTGTCACCACGCTGACGAAGCGTATGGCTGAGGAGCTAACGGAGTATCTGCTCTCTCACGACGTACGCGCCAACTATATCCATAGCGACGTAGCCACTCTCGACCGCGTGAAGATTATGAACGACCTGCGAGCCGGCGTTTACGACGTGCTCGTCGGCGTAAACCTTCTGCGTGAGGGACTTGACCTTCCTGAAGTGTCGCTCGTTGCCATACTGGATGCCGACAAGGAAGGCTTCCTCAGAAGCCATCGCTCGCTTACGCAGACTGCCGGACGTGCCGCACGTAACGTCAACGGTATGGTGATAATGTACGCTGACCGCATCACGGACAGTATGCAGAAGACCATCGACGAGACAGCCCGCCGCCGACAGATACAGCTGCGCTACAACGAGGAGCACGGCATCGTGCCGCAACAGATTCGTAAGGACATCAAGGGTTCGTTGGCTTCCCTTTCACAGTCGGCTGACGGTCAGCCCGTTGCCGCTGCTTCTGCAAGCAGTTCAAGCACCGGCACAAAGCCTAAGCAGTATCAGCCGTACATCGAGCCTGACACTTACGCTTACGCTGCCGACCCGATAGTGAAGCGCATGACGAAGAAGCAGCTGGAGAAGAGCATCGCTGACACCACCACGCTGATGAAGGAGGCTGCCAAAAACCTCGACTTCCTGCAAGCGGCACAGTATCGCGACGAGATTGTAAGGCTTCAGAATTTGCTCGAAAACCAGCAAGATTGACGTAAAATTACGTTAAGCCGTAACAAATAACATACTGCAACGAGTATGTAATATACAAAGTTTCACTAACTTTGCACTTGTCAAAGCGCCGCAAACGCATTGACAAGTACAAATTAATGCAATCATAAACAAAGAAAGGAACCATAAAAATGATTAGAAATCTGATTATAGCTATCCTTCTCTGTAGCCCGCTTTTCTGCCAGGCGCAGAGCGAATGGGAAACTCCGAACGCCGTAAAGCCCAAAACCGAGAAGCCTAAGAAAGCCGATAAGGAAGAGGCAAAGAAGGAAGCGGTCAAGGACATAAAGGACTGGAAGTACATCCAGGAGGGCGCCGTGCCAGAGGTTGACGGCAAGGTGGTGTTCTCCTCAGACATCGATCTGCCAGGCATGACAGCCGAAGAGATTTACGACAAGACATACGCTGTCTTGGACACTCTCGCACACAGCGAGAATCAGATACAGAGCGGCATAGCCATCGTCAACCGCAAGCAGCACATCATCGCAGCCCGCTATTCGGAATGGTTGGAATTTTCAAGATCGTTTATCTCGGTAGACCGCACAAAATTCAATTACACCATCATCGCCAAGTGCGCCGACGGCAAGCTGCACGTAACACTCGAACGCATATCGTACAGCTATGACGAAGGTCGCCCGTCAGCCATGCACACCACTGCCGACAAATGGATAAACGACAAGAACGCCGTAAACAAGAAGCGCACAAAGCTTCTCATAGGTCCGGCAAAGTTCCGTCGCAAGACCATTGACCGCAAGGATCAGATATTCACATTCATAAAAGAAGCATTAACAACAAAATAGATATGAACGACAACACACAGAACCAGCAGCCCGTCGCTGACAATGAGCAGCAGCCTGTCGTAAGCGAGGCTCATGACGAAGCTGCCGACATCGAGGAAGTGTCAGTGGTACGTCCTCCGAGGCATCATCGCCGCGAGCCACAGGAAGACAAGTACTTCAAGATACGCAACATACTGAACATCATCTTTATGCTCGGAGCCGTTGTCGGCATGGCCGTATTCTATTTCGGCACACGCACCACCGGCACCATCATCATCATCACGGCCATAGCATTCAAGGTTATTGAATGCTTCTTCCGATTAATAAGACAATGACAAAAAACATCATACTGAACTTCCGTCTCAAGGCAGCAGCCGTCATCTTATGTCTGACAGGCCTTGCGACGGCAGCCCAAGCACAGATAAGGGACGACGAGTTCGACAACTTCACGCAGAACGATGAAGGCGTGATGAGCCGCCGAAACCAGCGAAACATAGCCGACTCGCTCGGCACCGATAAGGAGATTCCACGCGGACTGAAAGTGTGGACCGTCGACTCACGCTTCGGCGACGTCAGACCGGCAGAGGTCGACACGATGTCGCACATGTTCCCCAACACCATCTTCACCACCGGACTAAGAGGACAATACAATACCACCGGCAACCTTGGTGCACCGCGCATCAACCGCATCTTTGTGGACAGACCTGAGTCGGGCGAGCAGTTTGTCTTCTCACAGCCTTACGATTACGTAGTCACTCCCGTCGACCAGTTTCACTTCACCAATACGCTGTCGCCGTTCACCAACCTCACTTACAACAATGCCGGCAACCGCACTAACGGTGAGGACCATCTTACTGCCAAGTTCGGCGTCAACGCCGGCAAGCGCATTGGTGCAGGATTCAATTTCGACTATCTTTACGGAAGAGGCTATTACTCCAGCCAAAGCACCTCACACTTCAAGTATTCGATGTACGGATCGTATATCGGCGACCGTTATCAGGCCCATATCCTCTTCTCCACCATCCGCCAGAAGGTCACGGAGAACGGTGGCATCACGGACGACGAATACATCAAGCATCCTGACAGCTTCGACGACAATTTCGCCACCAACGAGATACCGACCGTCCTGCAGCAGAACTGGAACCGTAACGACAACCAGCACCTCTTCCTTACACACCGTTACAACCTTGGCTTCAGCCGCAAGGTGAAGATGACGGAGGAGGAGATTGCGGCACGCAAGTTCGCAATGGAGTCGATGAAGGAGAACCAGGCAAGCAAGGAGAAGGAGGAGGCACGCCGCAAAGCGGAGAAAGAGGGCCGCACCTTCGACGAGCGCAGCTACGAAAAAGCATCGGCGGGCGGACGTCCAGAGGGCGCAAAGATTGCTGGAGCCGAACCTGCCAAGACCGAAACGGAAGCAGAAAAGGCTGGCGAGGGACGCATAGCAGTCAATGGCAAAGCAGCCGCAGACAGTCTGAGCCTCATCGACGAGAAGAAGAAGGAGGAAGAACAATGGATGAAGACGGAATACGTGCCCGTCACAAGCTTCATCCACACAATGAAGTACGACAACTACAGACGCATTTACCAGGCATACCAGACACCTGCCGACTTCTACAAGAACACGTTTGACAACGTCGGAATTGTCTCGGGCGATTCCATTCTGGACAAGACTTCGCACTATCGCCTCCAGAACACCTTCGCCGTTTCGCTCCTCGAGGGATTCAACAAGTGGGCGAAGGCAGGACTCAAGGCGTTCGTCACGTCAGACCTGCGCCACTTCACCCTACCCGACTCCACACGCTCCACAACGTCATACACGGAACATAACCTGAGCATCGGAGCGCAACTCATAAAGCGCCTCGGACGCACGTTCCATTATGACGTCACGGCAGAGACATGGCTTGTGGGCAAGGACGTGGGAAGTCTGAAGGTGGACGCCAACGCTGACGTCAACTTCGCGTTGTTCGGCGACACAGTCAGCCTGGCAGCACGCGGCTTCTTCCATTCCGTCAAGCCGTCGTTCTATTACCGCCACTATCATGCCAAGCATTACTGGTGGGACAACGACGACCTCTCGAAGATCATCCATTCACGTGTGGAGGGCGTCTTCACATACGAGAAGACCAACACCACGCTGCGCGTAGCCTTCGACAACCTCAAGAACTACACATACTTTACGATGTCGTACGACGTGGATGCAGACACCAAGGCACGCACAGCCAATACCGTAAGGCCGCGCCAGAGCGGAAGCCCCATCAGCCTGTTGACGCTCTCGCTCGAGCAGAACTTCAAGTTAGGACCGCTCCATTGGGAGAACCTCGTGACCTATCAGAAGTCGTCCAACGCCGACGCTCTGCCCGTGCCCGACCTCAACGTATACACCAACCTGTATCTGAAGTTCCGCATAGCAAAGGTTCTGAAGTGCGATTTCGGTGCTGACGCCCGATACTTCACCAAGTATTACGCGCCAGACTACAGCCCGGCATTGGGACAGTTCTGCATGCAGGAAGGCAACAGCCGCACGGAAGTGGGCAACTACCCCGTAGTGAACGTCTACGCCAACTTCCACCTCCAGCACACACGCTTCTTCGTAATGATGAGTCACGTGAACGCCGGACAGGGCAACCGCAACTATTTCTTCACGCCGCACTATCCGCTCAACGAAAGAATCTTCCGCTTCGGCATAAGCTGGAACTTCTTCAACTAAGAGCCTCCTCAAACACATAAGTCAATAAAAGACAACACAATAAAGGCAACAAAGGACAACAACGTATCCATCACCCATCCGGTTAAGGATACAAAAACAAAGTCCATTGTTGCCTTTTTTTGAAAACTGAGAACAATTTGTTTTGTGGTATGTAAAAGTATTCGTACTTTTGAAAATTAGATCATACGAAATATTTTTACTGCTAATTATAAAACTTATGCAATACCCTCTTATATCAGAATATCTCGCCGCAATTCGCGATGCTGATGACAATCTTGACAAACTCAGCCATCTGGTGCCCGTGCTGGACAAATACGGTGAGCCGTATCGTAGCAGCGGTGCGTTTGCCGTCGTGTTCAAGATGAAGGACGAGCAGACGGGCAAATGCTATGCCCTGAAGTGTTTCACCGAGGAGCAGGAAGGACGTGCGGAGGCTTACCGCCAGATAGCCGAAGAATTGGAGTTTGTTGACTCGCCTTACATCACCTCCGTAAAGTATCTGGAGAAGGAGCTTTTCGTTGACAGCAACTGTGAGGACGAAGAGTTCCCTGTATTGCTGATGGACTGGATTGAGGGCGAGACGATGGAGACGTATGTTGCTGCTAACTATACGGACACTCACGCTATGTCGATGCTCTGCTACCGTTTCTGCAAAATGGCGGCTTGGCTTCGCTCACAGTCGTTTGCCCATGGCGACATCAAGCCCGACAATATCATGGTGCGCCCTGACGGTACGCTGACACTCGTCGATTACGACGGCATGTTTGTGCCGGCAATGAAAGGTCAGAAGTCGCCGACCGTCGGCACCAAAGACTTCTCGCATCCCCTTCGCACCATTGATGATTTTGACGAAACCATTGACGATTTCGCCTTGGCTTCCATTGCCCTCTCACTAAAAGCCATCTCTCTCAATCCGTCTCTGCTTCATACCTACGGAGCCTCCGACCGTCTCCTCTTCTCTGCCGCCGATTATATAGATTTGAGCAAGAGCAATACCTTCACCGCCCTGCAAAGCCTGTTGGCAGACGAGGAAGCAAGAACCCTCATGTCAATGTTCCTGTTAGCCAGCGCCAAGAAGAACTTGTCTATGTGCTCATTCAAATTGTTCGGTGTGCAGAAGCCGAAGGAAGAGGAAGTGTGGAGCACGGAGGTTACAAAAGAGGATCTTGAAAATGCCGTTGAGGATGAATTTGGCGTAAAATATAGCAAGGATTGGAAAAGATTGCTTAAGGCTCCAGTACTATTTGAAGGTAAGTATTCGATTAGAGATGGAGTAAAGGTTATTGGGAATAATGCTTTTAAATGGTGCGAATTTCTAACTAACATCAATATTCCAAATAGTGTGACAAAGATTGGAAGAAATGCTTTTTGGGGTTGTGACTCGCTCACCAGTATCAATATTTCTAATAGTGTGACAAATATTGAAGATTGTGCATTCTGTGGATGTGAATATCTTACTAACATCAATATTCCAAATAGTGTGACAAATATTGGGAATGGAGCCTTTAAATCATGTCATTCCCTCACTTGCATTGATATACCTAATAAAGTGACAAGTATTGGAATTGACGTTTTTCTCTTGTGTATATCCCTAAGAAACATCAACATTCCAAATAGTGTGTCGAGTATAGGAAATAGTGCTTTTAATGGCTGCAAATCCTTAAGAAGTATCAACATTCCCAAAAGTGTTACGTGTATAGGAAATAGAGCTTTTTGTAAATGTATTTAGAGCCTTATAACTAACCATAACTTACTATGACTAACTAAACATAAATCCTTGATTTTCAACACTCTTTGATTTTTAACACTTTCTGAGTGCTTTTTGGCAGTTCCCGATTTTCCACATATTTTTGCAGCGTATTTCTACCGTGGAGAATTTGCGGAGCTTTTATTTTGTCATATCGTGAACGTAGTTGACAAGGGTTTACGAGTGGTTACGATAGAGGACAGATTTGAAGCTGATAGGCAAAAAGCGTAATATCGTGGACTGGGTTGACAAAGGTTGTCAATGGTTTACTTCCGTTTACTCCATCAGTGGAATACTCAAATGAATTTGAACAAAGCAATATCAAAGAGTATGAGACCGACAAGAAAATGTGAATTTTGTGGCAAGACATTCGTACCAAGGAGCGGTATGCAGAAATACTGTTCCGAGGCATGTCAGGCAGAGGCAAAACGTCTTAGGAAGAAAAGACAGCAGGACTTGATTAACGGTATTGAGCCTATCATGGAACTGCAACATCAGGAGTATCTTACCTTCTCCAAGGCTGCCATTCTGATGGGATGCACCCGACAGTATATCTACAAACTTGTGGCTAACGGCAAGTTGAAGGCATCAAGATTGAGCAGCAGAATGGCATTCGTTAGAAAGACTGATATAGAGAAGATGTTTGAGGGTAATCCCTACAAGCGTGTGATTCCTGCCAGCAAGAGCAAGCCCAGTAAAAAGGTAAAAACAGAAAAGCCAACACAAAACCAGGAACCGACAAAAGGGAAAGAGGAGAATGAGGTGCTTGACTATTATTCGGGCGAGGAAGTGATGTCCATTTATAAGGTCAAGAAGTCTTGGCTCTATACATCCGCCAAGCGCAACCAGATACCGATGTGCCGTATCGCTGGCAAGAACTATTACAGCAAACGGCATATTGATGAGTTCTTCGGTACTGCCGTTGACCTCCACAGTATCACCGAGTGGGTGACAGCTGATGACGTGGAGGATGCTTTCAGTATGAGCAAGTCTGCACTTAGGGCATATACATATCGACATAAGATACCCACTAAACGTGAGTACGGTCGTACCTATTACTCAAAGGAGCATCTTGAAGAACTTCGCAGGACTGACCTCATGAACGATGACAGCTATTATACCACAGAGCAAGTACAGCAGTTGTATGGTCTGACAAGTGCCAACATCTGCCATATCGTAAGAGTGCATCATATCAGCAAGGTTAAAGTCGGAGTGAAGAACCTGCTTTTGAAGGTGGATGTGGAGCGAGCAATGGCAGAAAGAGCAGCAAAAGGACTGTGATTTCAAATGATTTCATCATTATCCATCAATGACTGCAAATAATTGGAGTCACGGAAGTATCATTCCGTTATTTTGCAGCCGTGAAGAGACACTTCACCACGAATAATCATCAATAATACATATCAGTTATGAGCAACATTTGCAAGACCGTATCATTGCGTACACGCAAAATCAAGGACGGACACATGCTGTCCTATTATCTTGACTATTATCCTGGCTATCGTGATGAGAGCACGATGAAAGTCATCCGCCATGAGTCGCTTGGCATCTACATCTATGCCAAGCCGAAGAACCAGACGGAACAGAAGTACAACCTCAACCTTACGGCAAGAGCCGAGGCGATACGCTGCCGTCGCTTCGAGGCTATCGTCAACGAGCGTTACGATTTCTTCGACAAGGAGAAGATGAAAGGAGATTTCCTCGCCTACTTCAAGAGACTGGCAGACAAGAAGAACTCCAAGTGGCAACACGTCTATATGCACTTTCGTACCTTCACGCAAGGCAAGTGTACCTTCGGGGAGATAAACGTGGACTTGTGCAACAGATTTCGAGAGTATCTGCTTACAGCACCACAGGGACTGCATAAGAACAGAAAGCTGCATATCAACTCAGCAGCCAACTACTGGTCAACTTTCCGTGCTTCAATCCACACTGCCTATCGTGACCGCAAGATAAAGGAGAACCCGAACGGTTTCTTGGAGCGTATCGAGACAATCCCGACTGACAAGGAGCATCTTTCACAGGACGAGGTTATCCGCTTGGCATCCACACCATGCTCTGCTCCTGCCTTGAAGCGAGCCTTCCTGTTCTCTTGTCTTACGGCATTGAGAAAGAGCGACATCAAGAAACTCACTTGGGAGGAGATACAGCCATACGGCAGCGATGGTGTGATGTATGTCACTACACGAATGCAGAAGACAAAGGACATCGTGCATAACCCAATCAGTGAGGAAGCCTTGGAACTGATAGGCTATTCACCGGATAAACGAGGCAAGGTGTTCCCTGATTTCAAAGACTCCATGACACAGGCACCGCTGAAAAATTGGCTGAAAGATGCAGGGATTACCAAGCATATCTCCTATCATTGTTCACGCCACAGCTTTGCCTGTCTCCAGTTGGACGCAGGGACAAGTATTGTGGTTGTGCAGCGTTATCTCGGTCATAAGAATGTGGCAACGACAGAAGTGTATGCCAAGATTTCCGATGCACAGAAGCGTGCTTCGGTTGGCTGTATCACCTTGAAGAAGTAACCATTTGACAATAACACGCAGAAAAGGACTGTTGGAATTATAGTGTTCCAATAGTCCTTTTCTCTTTTTGTTGGTTCTATTTGCTGTCATGGATAGAACCAATTCGACAAATTCATTCCAATTTCTGTTGATATTGAGGAGGAACTGCAAATATCCCTTTTCTTTGCCCTTACCTTTGTAGCCAGCAATAAGCAGCAACTGGCACTAACGAGCTGTTTCAAGTATGATTCAGAGTATGAAATCATATTAGAACGCTAATAAAGCGTAAAAGAAAGAGTGCCAGAGAACGTAAATGCGGTTTTTACATGCTTCTGCATCTAACTTTGTGGAAGTTTTTGAACGAATAACAATAAAACGAATACAATAATGATAGAAAACAAGACAACTTCAGATTGTACCATCTACGCTTTTGTTGGTACTGCAATTCTCGCCATCTCTCTTGTCGTGGCTATGTATGTAGGCAATGACTTTCACCAAAGTCTGTTTGTCGAGTCAATCATCTTTGTAGGGAGCAACATCCTGCTTTGGGCGATATTCATTTCTATGGTGAATTATCCCTATGAACTGATGACCATTGGTAGCAACAGCAAGACAAAGAAAAACGTTGTAGAAGCAGAGCCAGCAACAGAACAAGAACAGCCAAAGCAAACATTACCACAAACAGAGTCTGTAAAATACAGTCATGAGGACTATGCCAAGCGTGTAGAGGCACAAGAAAAAGAAGCACAGGAGGAAAAGGACAAGCGAACAAGAGCCGTACTTGACTATGTACATCGTACCATGTCAAGGTTTCTGTATGAGGAAGATTTGTACAAGGTAATTGAGGCTGTCAAGGAATGGAGCAACGACACCAACTATACCCCGACAGCAATAAACCGTTTCAAGGAGACGGTTGAGAATATCCCACTCAGACACTTTGTCTGGAATATCGCAGAACGTTTGGGTAAGCGTGATTACACAATGGCAATGCGAATATCCTTTATCAAGGCTTTGTTCCCAAAACCGTTTGAAGGCTTGGACTACAGCACATTGAAGAACCTGAAAGCACCATGCTCCAATGATGTCATTCCGATTGATGAGCCAGTTAATGGTAGACATGATTTTCATGATGTGACGGAGGAAACTCCAGAATAATCCCAATTGTTAGAGTTATTCCTTCGTGAATGACAAATGACTGTCACGAACCTCAGTAACGGAAGCATCATTCTGTTCCTTTGTCCCAGTTTTTTAGAACAACTTGTATATGACAAAGGAATTAACTTTCAACGACCTTCCAATGGTCGTTGCCCAGCTTCGGGACGAAGTGGTGGGCATGAAGCAGATGATCATCAGTCTGCAATCACAGAACAAGCCACACAAGGCTAATACGCACATACCTATGAGTGTGGAGGAAGCATCGGCATACCTGAAAATGCCGATGGCTACCCTCTACATGAAACTTGGAAACGGCAGCATTCCAGCCACCAAGCCGGGCAAGCGTTACTGCCTTTATCAAGATGAACTTGACAAGTGGCTGGAGACTAACCGCAAGAATCCTGTACCTCTTACGGCAGAGGAGGAGAATGCAGCCATTCTTGCAGGAAACAAGCGCAAGCCGAAACCCTTAAACTGGTAATGCTATGGATGCGCTTGAACTCTGCAACAAAATCAACATGGAAGCCGAGTCTTTAGCGGACTCAGGCTTCCCTCTTGAGGTATTTCCACAAAAAATGCAGTCCATCATCATAGACATGGTGGTGCACGGCAATTTCAAGGTGGATTATGTCGCCATGTCCATGCTGTCGGCAGCATCAGCGGCTCTTGGCAATACCTATCGTATTCACGTTAAGCAGGATTGGGACACGAATGCCGCCCTTTATATCATATTGGTTGGCAGACCTGGCATGGGCAAAACTCCACCATTACAGCTTGCATACAAGCCAATTCGGGAGTATGAACGAAAGCTGTTTGACAAGTTTTGCTATGAACTTGACCTATATGAGGCAGCATGTGCAACAAAGGAAAGCGGAAGCAAGGAAATGAAGAAGCCTATTCTGGAAAGGGTCACATTGGATGACTTTACATTGGAGGCTCTGGTATTGGAGCATTACAACAACTTGCGTGGCATAGCCATCAACTATGATGAGATTCTCGGACTGCTTGCCAATACAGACAGGTATGGGAAAAATCCCATGCTTGAACGCCTGCTTTCCATCTGGAGCGGATGCCACTTGGAGAACACACGTGTCAAGAATGACCGTCCACAACGTGTAGAAGAGCCATGTGTCAACATCATCGGTACAACACAGACCAAACGAATGAAGGAACTGATGGCTTCCAAATTCATGGATACAGGTTTTCTTGACCGTATTCTGGTTGTATATCCCAAATCCAAAAAAGTTCCACACTGGCTGGATGAGGAAGACAGCCATGTGCGCCAGAGCGAGGCTTCAAGAAAATGGGCTGACATCATCGGGAAAATCTTTGGACTTGACTATGCAAGGTGTAATGACACAAATGAATGTTGTCCAAATATCCTTTATATGGACAAGGACGCACATTCCCTTTTCTTTGGTTGGTGGAACAGAAATGTGGATGCCATCAATGCCATAGAGGACGATGAAGATGTTGAAACGAGGGTGATGAAGCACAATACCCACGTCGCACGCATTGCCTTATTGCTCCAAGCTCTAAGATACGCCTGTGGCGAGAGCCATCTGCAAAGTATTGATGTGGACTCCATAAAAGGAGCATTACAACTCAATGAATATTGTGAGAATTGTTATCAACGCTGCCGAGCCTTTGTTGCTGAAGACACCTGTGATTCTATGTCCAAGGAGTTGCTGTATCTGTTGGAAGACAGTTTTGACACAAAAACTGCCATTAAAACAGGAATGGAGAATCTGCGTGTTACAGACCGTACTGTGATGAACTATATAAAGGAGCTTATGAAGTCTGGACTAATCACAAAGGCAAAGAAAGGATTTTACGAAAAAGTAAAGTTCGAAACAGGACAGGCAACTGAAACATAAACCAACCTGTTTTCAGTATTCATTTGTTTCAGTTTTTCAGTTGACAAGTGCGTAACTGAAAACATGAAAGAACTGAAAGCTGAAATTCACCAATAATTCATTTCAGTTACGATGATGAACGAGTATAGATTTCACTTGGAGAAATACAGATTGGGCAATCGTTACACATGCCCGAATTGTGAGCGCAAGCGTTGTTTCACAAGATACATAGATGATGAGGGGGAAGTGTCCTTCCCTGACAATGTAGGCAAATGCGACCATGAGCATAGTTGTGGGTATCACTATACTCCTAAAGACTATTTCCGTGAGCATCCAGACTTTCTGTCTAAAGACAAATTGCCATATCCGACAAGAAGGAATACCCAACCGAAAGTCGTAGAAAAGCCTATTTCCTATATCGCCAACGCTATTATGGAGCGTTCCTTGTCTCATTACGGAATCAATCCGTTATACCGGTATCTTTCCAAGGTCTTTGGTGAACAAGAGACAGAAAGGCTGATGAAGATGTATCATGTCGGAACATCCTATAAGTGGGGAGGATCAACCATTTATTGGCAAGTTGACAAGGATGACAAGGTGAGGACTGGCAAGGTCATGCTATATAATCCCAAAGACGGACATCGTGTGAAAGAGCCACGTTCTTATGTTGGATGGGCGCATGCTTTTCTTCATCTTCCAGATTTCAACTTGTGCCAATGTTTCTTTGGTGAGCATTTGCTGGCACAGCATCCCACAATGTCGGTCGCTATTGTCGAGAGTGAAAAAACTGCCATAATCGCATCCCATTTCATCCCCAATTTCATCTGGCTGGCAACTGGAGGTATGCATGGCTGTCTCAACCAAATCGCTGTCAAGGTATTGGGAGGTCGGGACATCATTCTATTCCCTGACCTTGGAGCAACGGACAAATGGAAATCAAAAATTCCATTGCTGCAATCTGTTTGCAAAAGGGTTGTCATAAGCAACATCTTGGAAGGCAATGCCACCGATGAACAAAAGACCAAAGGTCTTGACATTGCAGACTTCCTGCTGATGACGGAAACACCGCAGATGGCGCTACAAAGGCTGATAAAGCAATATCCGTCACTCCAGCATCTGATAGACAGCCTTGGGTTGGTGTTGGTAGAAGAGCCATAACACTACTGGAAGCAGTTATAACGAGTTCGCTTGCGAACATACCCCTTGGGTGGAGCCTAATACACCGAGCAAGCTCAGTAATTAGGGCAAACAGCCATTATATGTGTACAGCAAGCTGAATTTCATATGTACAATCAATTAAAACAAGCAATTTTATGAGCGATAATAAGAAACAGATGATGGACATTCAAAAGGTCAAGTCTTTAAGCGTTGCTGTCAGCGATGAGCATCAGCGTAATTGGGGCGATGACCTCTTTTCAAGGAAGGAGAATGATCCAAAATACAACTATGACCGTAGTCGCACCCGACTTAACTTTCAGGTGTCGAAAGGTGGAGAACTTGGACCTGTTGATAAGTCAAAATCAATAACCGAGAAGATTGAACAAGCCATAAAGAACAGAGTGACAGGCAGAGTGAATGCCACGTCAAACCGTGCCGTGAGCCTTGTCTTTGGTGGTAACCGTGAGCAGATGCGCAAACTCGCATTTGGCGACCAGACAATCAGTGAGAACGGCAACAACTGGGATGTTGACAGTTGCAGTGGCATAGACAGATGGGCAAAGGACATATATGACTTTTGTTGTCGGGAGTTTGGTGAAGAAAATGTCGTTTCGTTCATTGTTCATCTAGACGAACTAAATCCTCATGCACATGCGGTCATTGTCCCCATCACAAAGGACGGCAGACTGAGCGCAAAAGATATGTTTGGTGGAAACGACATGAATCAAGCAAGAACAAGGATGCGTGAACTTCATAGCCGACTTGCAGAGGTTAATGAGAAGTATGGACTGGAACGTGGCGATGACATCACCATAACTGGAGCTAAGCACAAGTCAACAGAAACTTATCGCAGGGAGTTGGCTGATGAATGCCGCACTTTGTCAAATGAAGTAGGCATGAAGAAGACGCTTCTTTCAGGTCTTAATCGTAGCATCACAAAAGCAGAGACCAAAATCAAGGCTCTGCAGACTATGGTCAGCAATCTGGAGAAAGCGGAAGCAGAGAAACGAGCGACCATAGCCGAACTTGAAGATTACATGAAGAATCATCTTGGTGATGCTGTTGAGATAAAGGCAAAGATTACCGCCACCAGAAAGGAACTCTGGGATGTTCGTGACAAATTGAACGACAAGAAGATGAAACTTGCGCAGGCTAAGTTGCAACTTGATGAGTTGCAGAAGAATACCTCCCACATCGAAGCAAGAAACAGGGAGATTAAAGCCGATTTTGAAAAAACAGCTGTTTCATACCAGCAACAGATGATCAATAAGATATGGGCGCAGGCTGGTATGAAGGCGTTGGCAGAGATAGCGGACATCTATCCTCGTATGACGAGCATTCACGACAGCAGCCTATTTGACGACAGCTTTGCAATGGACTTCATTAATTATGGCGACAAAATTATCTATTGTGCAATGTACCTCTACATCGGCTACGTCAACGAGGCTACCAACTTTGCTGAAAGCCAAGGTGGTGGCGGTAGCGACACCAAAGACTGGGGACGTGAGAAGGACGAAGATGAGATAGAATGGATAAGACGATGCTTGCGACAGGCGACAAAGATGATGAAGCCAATGAAGAGAAAAGGCTTGAGTAGATAACGAAACCAGCCATTCTCTTATATAATGAAGGAGAATGGCTGGAAAGTTCTTAAAATGTGAATGGATAAACTTCACCATCTATTATGATTTCAAGGGACATTCTTGTAATTTTTTTGTATTTTATATTGAAATATCCAGAATAATCAGCCCCTGATGGTACTGTGTTCATTTTTACATAGCCATCGCCTAATTGCTGTCTTATTTGACTTTGGCTATTTGCATAGTTCGCATAATTTTCGTTGGCTCTTTGTTGGGCGGCATATGCTGCTGCGCCATCATAAGTTCTAGTTGTGCTTTGCCCATAAGTTGTTGTATAAGAAGAACCATAAGCATTTGCATATCCATAGGTGTTACCTACATAACCATAAGCATGAGCACTGCCTGTTGTGTATGCACTGCCTGAGTAAGTGGTTGTTGATGTAGACTGTCCTGCACCATACGCAGCCATCCCCTCTCCCAAAGCAACCCAAAAGTTATTCCAACTTTGTTTGCGTTTTACGATTTTGTCATATTCTGCATATGTGAGCAATTGAAGTTCAACTTGTTGTGGTATATAGGTGTTGTTTGTTTTATCTACCTTAAAATTGTAACCTTCAACCTTGATGTTGTTTGGGTTAAACAAAATGCTTTTCTTGGAAAAATTCTGAACACAAATATTCATGTTATAGTATTTTCCGTATTGTTTCGCCAAAAAAGGTGTAATATTAACAACGACATCTTTAAATTTTACATATGATACCGTATTGCCTTTTACGACGTACCTTCCCATTTCTTTTACAGGATAACCTGCGATAAACTCATCAACATCCACATAAGAGTTAGAATCTGTAGGCGTGTATGTAATACCGTAGAAATTAAATGCATTAGGATTGTTAACGTCCTCAATAATATCGAAAGATTTTCCTTCAGGAATCTTTTCAAACTCAAGGATAAATTGATGACGTTGATTTCTTCTGTCAAACATCATGTACTTATTCTCTGCCTCACTATTTATGGGCATATTTATTGTAGATATCATATGATACTGTTTGGACGAGCCTTCTACTTGAATAAAAGTTTTGTCTCCAAAATTCATCCAACTGCTTGTTTCGTTCCAATTATCGGCATCTGGAGTTGTATAAGCCATATACACCATTGTGCTCAGTTCACGATTATCAACTTGCAAGATTTCCATCTTGGTAGATGGACCTTTTTCGTATTTTGCTCCTGCATATTGAGCATGTGCTTTTACTCCAATAAACAAAGAGTAAAATAGAATTGTACAGATAATATATAGTTTGCTCATAATCTGAAAAATATTATTTATATTAACTTTTAAATAAATTCAAATGTTAATGTGGCTATTTGAAATCTTTGAAATATTCCATTACCCATTCGTCATAATCAGTTCTATGATTATGCCTTAATTCATCAAACAAATTTCGTGCATAAAAAGGACAATGACAAAAGATGCAATCCTCTTTACATAGAAGTTCAGTATATGAGCTATCCCCAAAAATGTATGGAGGAGTCAAATATCCTTTAGCTTTAGCTATGGACATCCGAACTGGATATTCTGTGCATGTTTTGTATGATTGATATTCTATCACCATACAATCCCTTGTAATTTTCACACCATTTGGCCGAGCAGGATTTTCTGATGTGTTATCCCGTTGATTGGTCTCATATTCAAATTGAGCTTTTTTATCTTGTTCTTTGTAATATTCCAATTCTTCTTCAGTGCAGAAAATGTAATTACCCTCAGAATACTCGATAACATAACCTCTCATCGTCAATATTCCAACCATTGTAGCTTGTGCTGTTTCCATTTTCGGAGAGAAATCTATTGTCTCCGAATCATCATGTCGCTTATCGGCACAATGGAAAGATCTAAAATCTGGATTATTGGAGCATGGATGCAATAGATGGGGAATGACCCTGCCATTGCACATACAAAAGTCTTGAAGCTTAGAAATTCTCAATAAGCGTCTCATAAATTAATTCTCTTCTTTGCCAATGGCTACCATATTGACATAATTAATAGATGGCTTGAATGCATACGAAAAAGCGCGGAGCCTGTTCTTGTCACTCGTCCCACGTGTAGAGGCTCTGGCATCGCCCAATTTGTCGAAACGAGCAACGCCGAAAGCCCCACGCCAGTGTAAGTATATAGAATGCACCCTTGACAACGAACGATAAAACGTCCGAAGCCAATGAGAGCTGTATATAATACACCTCATGAGGCGTTCTGCATTACTTTGTTTTTGACAAATTGTGTCGTGAACTGCCAGATTCCTACACGTCAAAACCAAAGCGTACAAAAACGCCTTTTACCATATGTATGTCTGCCCAACCTCTGCCCATCTGGGCTTCCGGTATGGGTATAGACGTTACAAAGGTAACACTTTTACCTTGAAAACCACTTTGTTTTGCTGGTAAAGTATGATTTTAAGGTTCGATTTAACATTATTAAATACAAATATGTCAAAGAATTCCACTTTTGCGTGATTTTTCTTGCTAAAAAGTTTGTATTATCAATGATTATTCGTATCTTTGCAACACGAGAACCCGCCAAGCCTCTCAACGATGCTCAAATGTGCGGGTCGTTTTTGTTTTTATAGGTATATGGCAACAAAAATTCCGTTCATAAAAACATACTCCACACCCCAAGAGTTAGTACAACTACTCAAAACAAAAGGTATGGAGATAACCGATGAAGAAAAGGCTCAGCATTATCTTTCCCACATCGGTTACTATCGTTTGTCTGCCTATATGTACCCATTGCTTTCCATTCCCAAGGAGCGACATCTATTCAAACGAGGAGAATCTTTCGGTAAGGTTATGATGTTGTATCGCTTTGACAAGAAGCTACGCCTACTTTTATTCAATGAAATTGAAAAGATAGAGGTCGCAGTGCGTTGTGCAATCGTCAACTTTGGAACGGAAATGATAGACGACCCTTTTTGGATGACTGATGCCAACAATTTCTCAAATCCGTCCAAGTTCAATCGCTCTATACGTCTTATAGAAGATGAACTGAACCATACCAAAGAGGATTTCATCAACCATTTCAAAGAGACATATACCAATCAGTACCCACCTTCATGGATGCTGACAGAGATATTACCATTTGGTGTAATCACCAATATTTATTCTAACATCAAGAATAAGAAGATAAAGAAGCGTATCGCACAGTCATTTGGCTTGCAAGTTGCACCTTTTGAATCTTGGCTTACCATTATCACTGTAACAAGAAACTCATGTTGTCATCATGCACGTGTATGGAATAGGGTATTCTCTATTCGTGCTACTATGCCAATTAGAATGTCACGTCCTTGGATTACCTTGCCGACAGATCCATTGAAAGTGTACTTTGATATGTGCATCATCAAGTACTTTCTTGACATCATATCTCCAAATAACGATATGCTTGATAAGATGAACAGTCTTTTTGCTACGTTTCCAGAAATAGATAAAGCTGCCCTGGGTTTTCCTTCTGGTTGGGAAAATGAACCACTGTGGCAATAAAAGGCATATAGAGCTACTACAAACCACCTCACATCACCCATATTTTTTGCAATTTCGGTGTGACAGAAGGTTAAAAACGTTAAATCTTCACCCTTTCGTATATAAACAGAATCCACACAGTCACTTTTCTACCGTTTAGAGCGTATAGCATTGATAATCAACTGATAACAAATACGCATTCTGTTACTCGCTCACCAGTATCAATATTCCAAATAGTGTAACAAACATTGGAAATAGAGCTTTTGTGGGTTGTGACTCACTCACTAGCATTAATATTCCGAATAGTGTAACAAGTATCGGAGAAGGCGCCTTTTCCGACTGTAACTCTCTCACCAGCATAAATATTCCAAATAGTGTCACAACGATTGAGGATAGGGCTTTCCGTGGCTGTGAAAACCTTCCCTCCCATATCAAGTCTGACATCATTCAACGTTTTGGCGAAAAAGTCTTTGAATAATGATAGCAATAGAATCCAAGCGCAGGAAGCGCGAAAACATACTGAAGAAATATCCTGATGCGGTGATTGCTGATGTAACAAGCCAAGCTACAGACGGGTTGGTGAAGCTAAGTCCTTTCTATCCACATGGCGGAATCCCCGTGCCATTCAGCGAGGGCTATACCGCAATGTGTGTTGAAGGGATATGGCAGGGACTGAAAGTATTTGAATCGGCAGATGTGGACGTGAATATGTTCGCTAACAGCACGATGAAGAACATAAAGCGTACCGTTAGGCGATTCGGAAAACCACTCGGTCATCGCAAGGGCGTGAACGGCACTGAGTTGTTGGGATATATAGAGGCTCGCAAGCAAATCTATCTGCCCGCTTATAAGTGGGTGCTCGAAAATAAGGTGGCGAACATCATAGAGCGGTTGAGGGAAGCCAGCATGACGAAAACAATCGTGCTGCTCGACTATACCACCAACTGCGATATTGACAATCCGACGAAGCCTTTGTCGCACGCCTTTCTGATTAAAGCATACGCTGAGGGACTGTATCCTTTCGGCGACAAGAAACCACAGACAGAAGCGCCGCAAATGCCGTCGCTATTCTAAACCTATAAACAAGAAATCGTTATGAACAAAAGAAACGATTGGGAGGAGTTCAAGAAACTCCTCGAACAGCATAACATCACAAAGCTGTATCACTTCACAGACCGCGACAACTTGGAGAACATCATCAAGAACGGCGGTCTCTACTCGTGGAAAGACTGTGAGGAGCGTGGCATAGCCATCCCCAAGCCGGGCGGTGGCGGAGCTGGTTCGTTGTCGTGGTCACTCGACCAACAGGCAGGTCTGGAGCATTACGTTCGCGTCAGCTTCACAAGCAATCACCCTATGATGTATGTGGCAATGAACGAAGGGCGAATATCAAACCCCGTGCTGCTGGAAATAGACCCAGAGGTGATATACGACGAGGACGCACGCTACGCCGACCGCAACGCAACACGAAGCGGAGCAAGAATCGGCGGCACACTGGACGACTTCAAGCGGATTCACTTCCAAACCGTAAAAGCAAAGAAGCATTTCGACCTCGACGCCGACGAGCAGCCTTACTATCAAGCGGAGATATTGATAAAGAACTTCATACCATTGAAGTATATCACCAATATCGGCAACTTTGGTATACCTATTCCGAGTCAGCCTCAGCAGATGCAGAGCAAGAACGCCTATACAGCACGTGTAGACCGCGAGCATCCTACGGCATTCATCTTCCTTGTCGACCAGAGCGTGTCGATGAAACGCTTAACAACTTTCAATGGAGAGGACATGACGCTATCTGAGGCTGTGGCACGAATAGTGAACTCGCAGATAAACGAACTTGTGGAACGTTGCGTGAAGAACAACGAAACACGCCACTACTTCGATATTGCCGTAATAGGATATGGGCAGGAAGCTTACAGCGCATGGAACGGATCGTTGGAGGGTAGAGACTTTGTCACGCCTGAAGAAATCAGAAACAATCCGTTTATGAAAAAGACGGTTAAGGAGGAAGTGCGCACACGCAAAGGCATCGCAATAAAGGAGGTGGAAAAGAAACAATGGATGACGGCACGTCATGATGGCAGCTGGACCCACATGGACAAGGCATTCAAGCGTGCAGAAGGTCTGTTGGAGAATTGGATGAAACAACACCACGACAAGGACTGCTATCCACCGACAATCATAAACATCACAGACGGAGAATATAACGGTGCGTCGCATGACGAGATGCAACAGTTGTCAAATCAGTTGAAGTCGATGTTTACCAACGATGGCAACGTGTTGCTTTTCAATATCCACGTAGTGCCTGGACATACCGAATCGGTGGTATTCCCTGCTTCGCTCGGCGAACTGAACGGCAACGGCTATGGCGAAAAGCTATACAACATGGCAAGTCTGTTGCCGCTTAACTACAATGAGCAGATGAGAGCCATCTTCGGCGATAAGCAAGCAGACATACGCTATCATGCCATGGGCGTGAACACGGGTATGGAACGCCTTGTTAAGATGATGAAGATAGGCACGCTGTCGAGCATGTTCGTTAACAATAACCAGTAAGAAAGATGAGTAAAAGTGTAAGCATAGCCAAACCTAACGACCACACGCCCAACGAGGACGCCGTATTCTGTTCACCACAGTGCATCGCTGTGTCGGACGGAGCTGGAGGCTGCGGACTCTATGCCAACGAGTGGTCGAGGTATCTTATAGAGCATCTGCCAAAGGACGCTCCACTCAGTTCGTTCACGGAGTTGGACGAATGGATGGATGGTATTTGGGAGGCGTTCTATAATGAGCATGAAGAACGGGCAAAGGAGGGCGACGGTATCTTGCTTAACAAGTTCTACAACGAAGGTTCGTGCGCAACCATTGCTGCGGCATGGACAACGGAACCGTGTCAATGCCAATGGATGACGTACGGGGATAGCGTAGTCTTTCATTATAGCAGTCAGACCGGACTGCTGGAGCATAGCTTTACAAGGCTGGCAGACTTTAGCAATCCGCCCCGCCTTGTCAGTTGTAAGGATCCGTTGGAAGAGGAAGGTTTTCGCTCTGGCATATTCCACCTTGACGACACGTCAGTGGTGTTTGCCGCAAGCGACGCCTTGTCGCATTATGTGCTGATGATGTACGAGCTGTCGAAAAGTGCGGAGTTTGAAAGTGAACTGATGGAACTGCGGATGAAGCAAACAAGCAATTCGCAGTTGCTTCAGATAGCAGCGAAAGAGAAGTTCAACTTTGCAGACGATGTGCTTAGTCCTCTTTTAAGAAGCGTAGATTCGGAAGCTGACTTTAAGGAACTGATGGAATCATTGTATGCCAAAAGACTTATTGACATCGATGACTACACGTTGGCAATATTATGAAACAACAACGCTAACGGAAACAAAAATTCCACCTAACAAAGCGATAATTATAAATCTATGCAATACCCTCTTATATCAGAATATCTGGCTGCCATTCGTGATGCCCACGACAATCTTGACAAACTCAGCCATCTGGTGCCCGTGCTGGACAAATACGGTGAGTCGTATCGTAGCAGCGGTGCGTTTGCCGTCGTGTTCAAGATGAAGGACGAGCAGACAGGCAAATGCTATGCCCTGAAGTGTTTCACCGAGGAGCAGGAAGGACGTGCGGAGGCTTACCGCCAGATAGCCGAAGAATTGGAGTTTGTCGACTCGCCTTATATTACTTCAGTGAAGTATCTGGAGAAGGAGCTTTTCGTTGACAGCAACTGTGAGGACGAAGAGTTCCCAGTATTGCTGATGGACTGGATTGAGGGCGAGACGATGGAGACATACATCGCAGCTAACTACACGGACACTCACGCTATGTCGTTGCTCTGCTACCGTTTCTGCAAAATGGCGGCTTGGCTTCGCTCGCAGTCGTTTGCCCATGGCGACATCAAGCCCGACAATATCATGGTGCGTCCTGACGGTACGCTGACACTCGTCGATTACGACGGCATGTTTGTGCCAGCTATGAAAGGTCAGAAGTCGCCGACCGTCGGCACCAAAGACTTCTCGCATCCCCTTCGCACCATCGACGACTTTGACGAAACCATCGACGACTTCGCCTTGGCTTCCATTGCCCTCTCACTAAAAGCCATCTCTCTCGATCCGTCTCTGCTCGACCAGTACGGAGCGTCTGACCGTCTCCTCTTCTCTGCTGCTGATTATCTCGATTTGAGCAAGAGCAATACTTTCGCTGCCCTGCAAGACTTGTTGGCAGATGAGGAAGCGATAACCCTCATGTCAATGTTCCTGTTAGCCAGCACCAAGAAGAACTTGTCCATGTGCTCTTTCAGATTGTTCGGTTTGCAGAAGCCGAAAGAAGAGGAAGTATGGAGCACGAAGGTTACAAAAGAGGATCTTGAAAATGCTGTGGAGGATGAATTTGGCGTAAAATATAGTAAGGATTGGAAGAGATTGCTTAAGGCACCAGAGAGCTTGAGTGGTAAATATTCAATTAGGAAAGGAGTGAAGGTTATTGGGAATGGGGCTTTTTGGGGTTGCGAATCCCTCGTAAACATAAACATTCCAAATAGTGTCACAACAATTGGACATTCGGCTTTTGTGTCCTGCGACTCTCTCACCAGCATAAATATCCCAAATAGTGTCACAACGATTGGAGATTTGGCTTTTTGGGGTTGCTACTCCCTCACTAACATAAACATTCCAAATAGTGTCACAATGATTGGAGATTCGGCTTTTGCGTCCTGCGACTCTCTCACCAGCATAACTATTCCAAATAGTGTCACAACGTTTGGAAAGGAGGCTTTTTGCTATTGCGACTCTCTCACCAACATAAATATTCCAAATAGTGTCACAACGATTGAGGATGGGGCTTTCTATGGCTGTGAAAACCTTCCCTCCCATATCAAGTCTGACATCATTCAACGTTTTGGCGAAGAAGTCTTTAAATAATGATAGCAATAGAATCAAAGCGCAGGAAGCATTAGACATTGCAAAAGAAATAGACTTTAGGGACAAGATGCGGATCTTTATAGACATATGGATGAATATGCTGTTCATTGGACACCATTAAATTCTACAAACGCCACGCCTTTGAAAAGTTAGGCGTGGCGAATATTATAGAAGCTATTTCAATCTGTCCACATTGTACGAAATATTCTCCTCCTTAAACTTCTGTTTGGGCTGCGGTTGTTCTGCCGGATAGCCTACAACAATCATGTTGAGGGGGATGAGATTGTCGGGTAACGACAATACTTTGCTGATTGAAATGCAACGCTCTTCTGATGGATAAGCGCCAGTCCTGACTGCTCCAAGACCCATAGCGTGTGCTGCAAGCAGAAGGTTTTCGGTAGCAGCCGAGGCGTCTTGAATCCAAAAATCGCGACCGCCACCCTCTATCATCTTGTCGGTATTGCCGCAAACCACGATTGCAAGAGGTGCTTTCTTGAGCATCTTGGCATAGGGATTGGCTCCTGCAAGAGCGTCGAGCACGTTGCGTTGGTCAACAACCACAAAGTGCCAGGGCTGCTTGTTCATAGCAGTTGGGGCTGCCATAGCTGCACGAAGCATCTTTTCTATCTTCTCTTTTTCCACCGGTCGCGCCTCATAGTCACGTATACTGGTGCGAGTAGCGATGTTGTCGAGCACCGCCTGCTCCGCATTTACCGACTGTTGAGCATCGGCAGATTTATCTACTGTGACCTTGTCCGATGCCAAACGCACACTAAGTACCACCACAACAATAGCGAGTACTATGTTTAATACAACTGATTTGTTCTGTAAATTCATAACTCAATAATTCAAAATTCAAAACTCCTAATTCCTAACTCCTAATTCCTAACTCCTAAAAAGGTAACCCGTCGGGCAAACATACCTGCAATACGGGCGCGGAACCCACACCGAAAGAACGATAAACAACAGCGCAAAAGCTATCACCCACGCCGAAGCTGAGGTATAAAGGAAAGCCGTGAAGAGCTCATAGTCCATCCATGCCGTCCACGTTCCGGTGAGCATCAGCGCCATAAGCACTCCCCACAGAACATTTCGGAATATGCTAAGCCTTTTGTTCAGCCGCGACGTAATGTGAAGTTTGCGACGTGAAAGTTTTCCGGCAAGTTCCTGAGCCGAACCGAACGGGCAGAGATGAGCGCAATAATGTCCTGGCTTGCCAGCCAAAGGATAAAACATAGCCACCACAACCGTCAGCAAAGGAGCTGCGAGCACACCAAGCGAAACGATACTTACGCCCCCCGCAAAGAGTCGCATAAGAAGCGTGTATGACACAAACGTGCCTGTCCACAAGCCCAGCACAACAACATTGAGTACAAGTTGCACACTATGCCAACGGCGATTGTTGAGCAACAACGGAACTACAGCCCCCAGCAACACCACAATAAGCGCAGCTACGCCGCCTATAGTCCAGCCCTTAGCCAAGTAGGCATCGGCTTGCACATCGGCAGAATCAGCAGCGCCGGAAGCATTACCCAACGCTGCATGTTGCTTGGCATAGGCGAGTCCGCGATGCACATTCTCTATGATGGCACGCAACGAAAACGTAGCCCCCGTAACAGCATCCACCTGCTCAGCCATAGCCGCATCAACGGTTTTGCCCTGCCATCGTGCCATAACAGTCTTGGCATGATTGAAGAAGTCGGGAGTTTCGGCATTAGGCTCAGCCTCAATATTGTCCACCACTCCACCCTTGTCGATGTGAATACGTAGCGCAACCGGTCCGCCATAGCCCTGCACATCCTTAGCAAGCAAGCGCGTATTCACAACAATAGCGCCATCGGGCAGCACCTCTAAAGTATCGTTATCCACCGCCACAGCAGCCGATGTAGCCAGCGCCTCGCCCATATCATGCCCTAACAACTTGCCGTCGCGCAATATTGCAGCAGCCGAAATAACGAGCACAATGACAAAGAGCGACATCAACCTTAGAACAAAGGTCTTGTTTTTTTGTTTTTGCATATTATATCATTTGATTAATCCTTAGATGCAAAAATAACAAAAAAGAAAAAAAATGAAGCAAACGCAGCTTTCACTTTTCATTTAATTTATAAGTTTGCAACAAAATTTCAGTACAAACCACATAATTGCCAAGCGATATTAATGTAAACGTAGACCCAGACTCACCACATGCAAATATCGTACAAGCGGTAATAATCTGTTACAAAAACAATTTTGATTATAGAGACTTCAGAAGTCATTTTTCGGCGTTTTCACAATGCCCGCAGCCGTCAAGCAATGCGATAGCGCCACTTATACAGTATGATTGTGGCTGTATTGTAAGACAATAGTGGCAGTATTGTCGTGCAAAAGTGGATGTATGAGGGTGTAAAAGTGGCTCTACAGCAAACGAAAAGGCTACTTTAGCCGTAGAAAATCCTGCACACTTCCGCTCCAAACCGCGCAACACACTGTGTATAAGCAAAATAAAGCTACACGCTCAAAACTCACGAATTTCGCACCAAAGATTTCTTAGTGCGCTCAGCTCGCAGTTTTGAGCATTAGAAATGCAAATATTGTACACGTAAAATACGCTTTGCGGATTAAGAAATAGAAGTTTGGAAGGCTTACATTACCTCCTCGAAACGATGTGACAAAATTGCCATCTATATGCCAATCTGACGCAACAGCATATTATTTCTATGAATAGAACCAAATATTAACACTATTCTATTCGTAAAATTGGTGGATTTCCCGTAACTTTGCACACAGAATGAGCAACCCTACATAACAAAGTAACTGGGTAAAAGCCCAAATTCAGCTTACATTATCTCTGCATATAACCAAAACAATATAGAAACAAGTAAAATGAAGCTGTCATGATACAGGAAATTAGGATAAAGAATTACCTATCGTTTAGAGACGAGGTTGTTCTTAGTTTTGAAGCCACCAAAGACACTACGTTTGAGGAGTGTCAGGTAGTAAACGTCACCCCAAAAGTGCGCTTATTGCGTTTTGCCCTTATTTATGGAGCAAACGCCAGTGGAAAATCGAACCTGTTGAATGCAATGGATTTTTTACGCGGCTTTTGGTTCGACAAGAAGTCAGACATTGATGAAGAGACAGGCGTGCTACCTTTCTTATTGGATACAGAGACTCCGAATGAACCATCTGAATTCAACATCAAATTCTTTGTTGACGACAAAAGGTATTGGTATACCCTTGTCTTGAATGACAAACAAGTGATAAAGGAGGATTTGTATGTATACAACTCCGTTCAACCCTCACTTGTGTTCAGCAGGGAGTTGGACGGCACAGCATCACTTATTAAGTTGAATGCGAGTCTGGTTAAGGCGAATGCAACAATAGTGGAACAACTGAATGTGAAATGTTTGTCCAACATGTCCTTTTTTGCGGCAAGAAATCAAGTAAACTGTTCGTTAGCATACATAGACGAAGTGCGTGACTGGATGAAAAATAATATGATGCCAATCATAGAACCAGGCACAAGAATGTTTGAGTATGCAGGAAAACAAATGGAAAAGAATGCTGAATTGAAGGCATACATCCTTGATTTTGTACATAAAGCGGACTATAACATCACCGATGTATATACCGAAAGGGAAAAAATGCCTATTCCAGACTTTGTCAAAACCTCTATAATGGAAGATAAAGATATTCCAGAAAAGACAAAGGAAAAAATGCTGGCAGACAATGCCCTTGAAAGATTACGCACTGATTTTCAACACACAGTTAAAAACAAACGTGGAGAAGAAAATTACAGGCTGCCCAACTCGCTCCAAAGCGAAGGAACCAAACGAACTTTTGGCATAGAGGCAGCTATCTATGAGGCGATAAAAACGAACGGCATCTTACCAATAGATGAAATAGAATCCTCATTGCATCCCGAACTGGTGGAATTCATCATAGAAAAGTTCTTGAAAGAAAAAAGCAGAAGTCAACTGATAGTAACCTCACATTACGATCCGCTGTTGAATACTGTGGATGATCTTATCAGAAAGGATTCTGTATGGTTTACGGAGAAAGAAAAAGATGGACACACGACGCTATATTCGTTGACAGACTTTAAAGGACTGTCAAAAATTTCTTCATTCCAGAAATCATACAGAAACGGAGTTTTCGGAGCATTACCCAACATTCATGATTAAAGGCATATGGCAAGAAGAACAGCAACCATCAACAAAAAGCCAGAGAGAGCCGTAATCATCGGAGCTGGTATTACAGAGAAATATTATTTTTCTCATTTACAATCTTTGTACAATTTAAAAATCAAGATTCGACCAAGGTATTTTGGAAATGAGAATATTTCCACATTGGAGAAGCTTATAAAACAGGTGCTTGACAATGAAGGGTTAGCAATTGTGGTGTTTGATGCAGATGTATCATCATGGAATACTTCAGAGTCCAAAAGACTTCAAGGCTTGAAGCAGAAATATGACAAGAACAAACGTGTCATATTATGCGACAGTATGCCTTCCGTCGAATTTTGGTTCTTGATACACTTTATCAACACCAATAAATACTATGGAACGTCAAAAGCCGTAATAAACGAGTTGATAAAGTATATTCCAAAATTCGACAAAACCGAATCTTTTCTTTCATCTCCTAAATGGGTAGAAGAGATGTGTAAAGAAGGCAAATTTGAGAAAGCCTATTCGAGAGCACAGAAACTTGGGATGGATGGGGACTCATATAGCAATGTCTGGAAAGCAATTGAATATTTAGGTGTATTTGCTATTGATAAATAATATGGGAATAGCATTACTGGCACTCTGCTTCTGCGCATTGTCGCTCGTCCTTGCCTTGTTTGTGGGCATATCGCCCATAAGCGACAAGGCAAAGATTAGGTTTATGTATGTTGGTGCTGCGCTATCGTTGATGGCAGTGCCAAGTGCAGCCAAGCCGACCTCATGGCGTATGCCAGTTCCGCATTCTTCAAGATTGGCAAGAAGCGTAAGGATGTCGCCCAGTTCCTCTGCACGGTGTTCGAAGCTTAATTCCATGGTGGTGAAGGATTCGTGTATAAGAAGATGTCTGGTGCGAAAAGTTAGTTGGGCGAATTCGTAATGGTAAACATATTGGTCAATCTACATCAAATGTAATAGTCATTTTTAGAGTTTGTCAGTAACAATAGTTAGTTACACCCCATAATTGAATTATGTTTCAATTTAACGAACTAAAAAATCATAAATTATCAGACATAAAGTCAGTTTCTTAAAAATAAACATTATTTTTGTAATAGTCTAATTTATAAACAAGGTCTGTTACCTACATACAAATATTAAAGTAATTATGCCTCAAACTCAAAACGCAACCATACGATACAAGGTCCTTGACAACTGTTTCAAGGATTTCCGTCACCGATACTACATCGATGACCTTATTAATGCATGTGCCGAAGCCTTGTTGGCATACAATGGTAGCGACAGGGGTATTAGCCGAAGAACAATCTTTGACGATATCACATTCATGGAAAGTTCTGCAGGATGGAGCATACCATTAGAACGCCTGAAAGACGGCAAGAAGGTTTATTATAGATATGCGAACAAAGACTTTTCAATCTTTTCAAACGAACTTTCTGATAACGAACTTTCACAGATAAAAACTACGGTTGATGTACTCAGCCGTTATCGCGGTCTTCCCTCCACTGAATGGATAGAAGATGTCGTATCTAACTTGGAATATCGCTTTGGGTTAAAACCTCACAACACAAACGTATTATGTTTTGATCAGAACGAGAGACTAAAAGGGATAGAATACCTGTCGGAAGTAATAGATGCAGCTTCACATCAACAAACCGTTTTAGTGAAATATCAAGCCTATGGGGCAGACTCAGTTGACTGGATTATCTATCCTTATTATATTAAGCAGTACAACAACCGATGGTTTATGTTCGGGCTTAACAAGCAATATGGAACGATATCAAACATCCCTCTTGATCGAATTTGCGGATTGGAATTATCAGACATCTCGTTTGTCAAGAATGAAACGATAGACTTTGAACATTACTTTGATGATATAATCGGTGTTACCATTCCACCTCCAGAAGTGCAAAAAGAACATATTGAATTAGAGTTCGACCCGAAACGATTGCCTTACATCATATCTAAGCCGATACATGGCAGTTAAGAAACTATAGACAAAGAAAAGGGCATTATCTCTATTGATGTTCGGCCTAACAAAGAACTTGAATCTTTGATTCTCTCTTTCGGGCCACAGGTTAAAGTACTATCTCCAGAGGGCTTTCAGAGGCAAATCAAAGAAAAATTAGAAGAAAACGCAAAAAAATATTTGTAGTGCAGTTAGATTGCATAGATACATACTACCTTTGCACTCGAAATCAAAAACGAAATGAATATGAACAACAAAATAGGATTTTCCAACTTCCGCAAATTTGCTAAATTCCCCGAGATTGACCTTGGAGATATTACCATCTTGGTAGGTGGCAACAACTCTGGTAAATCCACATTGGTTAAGGCTTTCTTGCTTTGTGTTGACAACTTGCGCATGATGCGCATGAGTGACCGCCGTCGAGAAAACCGGAATAATATATTCAGCTTCAACAAGCCTATGTTCCGATTTGATGCAAATATATACCACGATGTAAAGGTTAAGACCTTCACTCGAGCCATACATAACAAGCCTGTGCCAGCGTGTGATGGAAGCGACGCATCATTGCCTTCTGCTATTACATTCAAATTTGCTTTAGGGAAGTTTGAGTTCCAGTTTGTTGTAGCAGGCAATCGCAATGAAGAACTCACTTATGGTGATGTTCAGTCTATTTCTATCGTGGACAAAGAGCAGAACATCCGTTTCTGCAATGATTACGAACACAATACCATGTCTTATGCTGTTCTTGCATCTTCGCAAAATGATGGTTCCAAGAAAGTCGCTCAGGATACTTCCAAGAAAGAAGAGATGAGAAAGGAATATCTTGAGATTGATAACGCCCTTGAAGAAGCCACCAATGAGGGTGATTTGGAAAGAATTGCCTCCCTTTCAGAAGAAAAGGAAAAGATAGAAGCTGCATACAAGGCTACCTATGGCATAGACGTGACTCTTGTTGGGGAATTAGAGGTTGTAAATCTTGAAGACGACGCTCCTTTGGATTTAGAGAAAGATTCTGTCTGTTATGATAATCTTCCTTTGGGCTTTGTATTAGACGAAGTGAATGAATATGTTGTAATGAACGTTATTTCCAACATCATCAACTTCGCCTCTCAAGCCAAGGACAAGACTCCAGAGTATAAGGAAGGTGAAGACTCTGATTCCTATGATGAGAAAATGAAGGAATATGAGGCGAAAGAAGATGCCCGAAAAGGTATGTATTTGGACATTAGCAAAATGCACAAGTCAAGAAAAGACCTTGCCTACCTGCTGGAAACTCTCAATGTGCAATATATCTCTGCTCATGCTGTCAATCAAGATGCGTTTTACAAGAGAGGTGGCGACGACTTCATGGCTCAAGTAGTTTATGATTTCTATTTTGAAAAGATAATACATGGAGATATAGAATACACATTTATAACCGATTGGATGAAAACTTTCGGTATAGGCTATGATTTCTGTATTGAGCCACTTATGGCTGGCGACGTTTATAAACTCACTATAGAAGATGAAGACGGCACTAAGTTGCCTCTGGCAGACAAAGGCATGGGTGCTATTCAGATGATGATATTACTATTGCGCCTCGCTACCATCATGCACATTGCAAAATCGAACAAGAGTGCGTCAACGACGGTTGTCATCGAAGAGCCAGAACAGAATCTGCACCCAAAGATGCAGAGCCTGCTCGCTGACCTCCTGCAGAGCATAGCAACAAGCAATGACTACAAGGTTAACTTCATCATAGAAACTCACTCTGAGTATCTCATTCGCAAGAGCCAGGTGTTGGTGGCAAATGCCAACTACGCTGATGACAAAGACTTAGAAGAAAATAGTCCGTTTACTGTCTACTATTTGCCTGCCGACGCTGGAGAGCCCTACCAGATGCACTACAAGACAACTGGTGGTTTTGTCGAAAAATTCGGCACAGGATTCTTTGATGCTGCCACCGAGTCCGACATGGTTATTATCCGCAAAGAGTTTGAACAGAAAAAGAAAAACCGCAAGTAGCCTATGTTTACGTTCTATACAACAGAAGATAAACTTACAGAGTTATGTCTTGAAGGCGGAACTTGGTATGACATTATCAGAAATCAACGCACCATCTATGTTTGCAATGATTCTGACGAAGAAGAATGGGATATATCCAATGAGATACTCTTGAATCTTTATCGTGGAGGAGTAGAAATAGAAGTGGATAATGAAGTTGCGGAGGATATAAAAAAGATACTAAAAACGTTCTGGAGTTGGTCAATCCTGCTTACATTTTGGATTATTCGGAACAGGAGGCTACAGAGATTTCAAGAAAATATGGAGTAATCTTCTTGCCTACACAAAATACGCCAGAGCCTGCTATTGCCGAAACCGGTTGGACTCTTGATACATCTGACGACTCAAAAGAACAATCATGGGATTTTTTCCTTAGCGGCATCAAGACAAAATACAACTCTTTGGTTATCATTGATAGATATTTCTTCTCCAGTGAATACGGAGAGTCTTTGGAAGATTCAAAATTCAATTTGAGAAGCATCCTGAATATTTTGCTTCCTAAAGAACAAATGCATAAGTTCACGGTAAGCATTATCTTTGACATAACCAAAGCAGACAAGGAGATGCAAGAACTGGCTACAGAAGTAAACAAGATCAAAAAGACATTGGTTGGCCACACTTCGTTTGACATGGAACTAATCTCCATTGACAGTAACTGTTACAACTATGACAAGACGCACGACAGGTTTATAGTTTCCAACTATTTTGTCATTGATGCGGCTCATAAGATAAAGGCGTTCAGAACAGACAAGACTGTCTTGACGGAACAGAACATACACTTTAAGTATCTGTATAGTGAAGGAATCAGGGAAAACGACAAGTCGAGCAAGCCTGAAGTTTCTCAAGACAGAATACTGAAGGCTGTCTGTGACGCCATGCATACCAGCAAAAGAGAAATGCTCCATGCCGCTAATGGTCAGATGAGTCAGAAAGGCGATTTTCAGCCTAAAAATGAAATGTTTTGCTTGTAGTGCGGTTAGTCTGCACAGATGATCACTAACTTTGCACTCGAAAAGAAGAAATATATAGAACAATGGCACAATATAGCAACATACACCGCCCCAATGTGGGGTTTGTCTGGAACATCACTGACGTGGTGCTCCGCGACACATTCAAGAAGAGCGAGATAGGCGACGTGCTCCTGCCTTTCGTCGTACTGCGCCGCATGGACTGCATCCTCGAACCTTACAATAAGAAGGTGCGCGAGCAGTATGAGCAGTTTAAGGATAAGATTTCCTTGGAGAAGCTTGACCCACTGCTCCGCAAGACAGCTGGCGGACTGAAGTTTTACAACACATCGCGTCATACGCTCCTTTCGTTGCAGGACGATGCCAAGAACATATCAGTCAACTTTGCCAACTATCTCGCTGGGTTCAACAGTGAGGTGCAGCGCATCTTCGACTGCTTTCAGTTCGACAAGGTTGTGGCACGCCTCACGCGCAACAACTTGCTCTATAAGATGCTTGGCGAATTAACCGGTCTCGACTTCTCTCTTGCCAAGGTTGACAATCACGACATGGGGTATATCTTTGAAGAACTCATCCGCATTGCCAACGACCAAAGCAACGAGCAGGCTGGTGAACACTTCACACCGCGCGATGTGATTCGCTTGATGTCTGCCATTCTCTTCACTCCCGATGCCGACGAGCTGCGCCAGAGCGACATCATACGCACCATCTACGACCCGGCCTGCGGTACAGGTGGTATGGTGAATGTGGGCAAACGCTATATTCTGGAGGAGATTTGCGCCGATAGCAAAGCAAAGCCCACAATCAAAACGTATGGCCAGGAACTCAACGAGCAGTCGTATGCCATTGCCAATAGTGAGGCTTTGGTTTCAGGCGAGGATGCCGACAACATCCGCCTTGGCAACACTTTCACAGAAGACCGCTTTGCAGGCAAGCGTTTCAACTATATCATGGCTAATCCACCCTACGGCGTGACTTGGAGAAAAGACCAAGAAACCATCGTTGAGGAAAGTCACAATCCCGAAGGACGCTTCTATGCCGGACTTCCCCGCACAAGCGACGGTCAGTTGCTCTTTGTGCAGCACATGCTCTCGAAGATGAAGCCCGAGGGGAGCCGTGTGGGAGTGGTCACCAATGGTTCACCGCTGTTCTCCGGCGGTGCTGGCTCCGGCGAGAGCAACATCCGCAAATGGATCATAGAGAACGACTGGCTGGAGTGCATCGTCGCCCTGCCCAAGGACTTGTTCTACAACACGGGCATTGCTACATACCTGTGGTTCTTCACCAACAAGAAATCGGAGAAGCGCCGTGGTAAGGTGCAGCTCATTAATGCCATGGACTTCTGCAAGCCTTGCAGCAAGAGCCTTGGCAACAAGCGCAACGACATTCTTGAGGAACATGTGCAGAAGGCTCTGAGCATCTACCTCAACTTCGAGGAGAACGAATACTGCAAGATTTTCCATAACAAGGACTTCGGACAGTATGAACTCACCATCGAGCAGCCCCAGCGTGATGATGACGGCAATCTCATGCTCAACCGTAGCGGCAAAAAGCAGGCTGACACTGCAAAGCGCGACACAGAAAAGGTGGCGTTGGATTGCGACTGGAAGAAGTATTTCCAGGAGGAGGTGTTGCCTCACATCGACCCCGAGTCGTGGGTGGAACTCTCGAAGACTCGCAAGCTCTACGAGATAAACTTCACCAAATATTTCTATGTGTTCCAGCAGCAAGAGCCGTCTGCCGACATTGCTGCACGCATCATGCAACGAGAGCAGAACGTAGCAGAGATGATTAAATCTATATTTGAGGACTGATGAAGAAGTACGAAACTTATAAGGATAGTGGACTCGAGTGGTTGGGCATGGTGCCTGAGCACTGGGGAATTGTACCACTCAAATATTTGCTGTCAGAACCGCTTCAATATGGTGCAAATGAATCTGCTGACAATTGTAATCCTTCAGAACCAAGATATATAAGAATTACAGATATTACAGAAGACGGAAAGTTGCGCAAATCCACATACAGAACTCTGCCTTATCAGAAGGCAGAAGGTTATATGCTAAAAAAGGGAGATATACTTTTTGCACGCAGCGGAGCGACCGTTGGTAAAACCTTTATCTTTGAAGAGGATTATGACGCTTGTTTTGCAGGTTATTTGATAAAAGCTTCTTGTAACGAAAAACTTTTGCCAATGTTCTTGTATTACTTCACGTCGTCCAATTCGTATGAAAATTGGAAAAATAGCACATTCAACCAAGCGACTATCCAAAACATTGGAGCAGATAAGTATTGTACATTGCCTATTCCAACGCCATCAAGTGAAGAACAAGAGGGTATTATCAATTTTCTTTCCCACAATGTAGCCCAAATAGATGCGCTTATTTCGGAAAAGGAGAAGATGGTGGAAGACTTGAAAGCCTACCGCTCATCTCTAATCACCGAAACCGTAACGAAAGGACTCGACAAAGATGTGAAGATGAAGGATAGTGGCGTAGAGTGGATTGGAAAAATGCCCCAAAATTGGAAATTGCTAAAACTTAAAAGAATCGTCAATCTAAAGAGTGGAACTTCCTTAACATCAGATAGAATCCTTGATGAAGGTAAATATCAAGTATTCGGAGGAAATGGCCCACGAGGTTATATCGATGACTATACAAATGAAGGAAATTTCGTTCTTATAGGTAGACAAGGGGCATTATGCGGTAATATAAACTATGCGAATGGTAAGTTTTGGGCTACAGAGCATGCAATAATATGCTATCCCTTAAAAGAGATTGATACAATTTGGTTAGGAGAAACATTGAGAGCAATGAATTTGAACCAATATTCCATATCAGCCGCACAACCAGGACTTGCTGTAGAAAGAATAAATGAATTACTTATTCCGACACCTTCGATTTCTGAGCAAAAAGAGATTTCATCTTATCTAAAACTCAAGATAACTCAAATTGAAAGTGCAATATCAGAGCAAGAACACCAACTCTCCGACCTCAAGTCCTACAAGTCCTCCCTCATCACCGAGGCTGTAACAGGCAAGATAGACCTCAGAGACTGGCAAACAAAAAAATCATAACGCATTATGGCAGGAACACCGAACGAAACATATATGGAAGAGTACATCGTGAAGTACTTGACCTCTCAACCCATCCTTGATGTCAACGGCAATATGACCGCCGACATGGAGTATCGCGAACTACCGGCAAGCGAGTACAACAAACCAGAGAACAAGGAGCATTGTATCATTGCTTCGGAGTTGATTGCCTTCTTGAAGGATACTCAACCCAAGCAATACGAGAAACTCGTCCTTGCCAAGAATGGCGACGAGGAAGCCGCTAAGCGCAGCATCCTCGACCGACTCGACAGCGAAATGCGCACCAAACTGAAGAAAGCCACAGCAGCCTGCGTGCAATCAAGTGCCTTGATACCACAAGGCACTTTGTCCGTTTTGCGCTCCGACGAGTTTGATGCAGGATGCGGTGCTAAGTTCACTTTGCTCTACAACCGACCTGCAAACAACAAGACACCCGAGCATGACGTGTGGTACCGCAAGAACCGCCTTGCCATAGTTCGCCAACTGCGCTACTCAAAGACGAACGACAACGAAATAGACCTCGCTATCTTTGTGAATGGCTTCCCCGTAGTAACCATCGAACTAAAGAATACCCTCACCGGGCAGACACACCACAATGCAATCAAGCAATACATGACCTCCCGACCCGTAAAAGGCGAGAAGTTTCTGGAGTTCAAACGTTGCCTCGTCCACTTTGCCGTAGGCACCGAACAAGTGTTTATGACCACACGGCTCGACGGTGAGAACACACGTTTCTTTCCGTTCAACAAAACGTATGAGAACATCGGCGTACAGTCTGAATCAGGTTACCGCACCTCCTATATGTGGGAAGAAGTGCTGCGCCGCGATTCACTGCTCGACCTGCTGCAGAACTTCATGACCGTACAGGTGAACAGCGAGAAGAAATATAATGCCGCCAAAAAGAAATTTGATGAAAAGATTTCCGAGGCTCTCATCTTCCCTCGGTACCATCAGCGCCGTGCTGTGCATCGCCTCGTAGATGATGTACAGAAGAAAGGTGCCGGACACACCTATCTTGTGCAACATTCGGCAGGCTCCGGCAAGTCGAATACTATCACATGGTTGGCTTATAGGCTGAGCAATCTCTATCAGCATGCCGAAGACGACAAAGCCCTGTTTGACAGTGTACTCGTTGTGACCGACCGCCGTGTGCTCAACGACCAGATGCGTGCCAACATACGACAGTTCTCCACTGTTGGCGGTGAGGTGTATGCCATTGGTCAGGGAAAAGGAGCGGAGGGACATAAGAGCACAGACCTGAAGACTGCCATCGAGCAGAAGAAGGGACGTATCATCATTACTACCGTGCAGATGTTTCCCGAGATAGCAGACACCATCAGTTTCTTTCCTGACCACAAATATGCCGTCATCATAGACGAGGCACACTCTTCGCAAAGCGGCGAGAACAACCGGCAGATGCGCAAGGCTCTCTCGTTGGAAGAAGCCACGCAACAAGATGCTGAAGATGAAGAAGCAAACGATGAGGAAAAGAAACTCAACGAAATCATTGAGGCTGAAATGAAACGCAAAGGACACAAAGGCAATGTATCGTTCTTTGCCTTCACCGCCACACCGAAGCCCAAGACCATTGAGGTGTTCTGCGAACGAGAGAACGGCTCCAAAGAACCTTTCGATATCTATACGATGGAGCAAGCCATCAAAGAAGAGTTTATTCTCGACGTGATGAAAGACTATATGTCGTTCAAGCGTTACTATCGACTGGTGCGCAACGAGAAATTCGACGACAAGGAGTACGACAAGAAAAAGTCTGTGCGTCTCTTGTCAAGTTATGTGGATTTGCAAGATGCAGCCATCGAACGTAAATCGCGCATCATGCTGGAGCACTTTGCCTGTCAGACGGTGAATGAGATTGAAGGCAAGGCACGTGCCATGCTCGTAACCCGTTCACGCCTGCATGCTGTGCGCTACAAGCTGAAGTTCGACAGCATCATGCAGGAGATGAACCTGCCCTATCGTGCGCTTGTAGCATTCTCAGGCACGGTGTATGACGAGGAGACCAACATGGAATACACCGAAACCTCAATGAACAATCTTGAGGGCAAAGTGTCTATACCCGAGGCATTGAAGATGCCGAAATACCGCATTCTCATCGTGGCAAACAAGTATCAGACTGGCTTCGACGAGCCACTGCTGCACACCATGTTTGTAGATAAGAAACTTGGTGGCACAAGCACGGTGCAGACTCTTTCCCGCTTGAACCGTTGTAAGCGAGGCAAGACGGGAACAATGGTGCTCGACTTCGTGAACGACCCCGATGATGTGCAGAAGGTATTCCAGGAATACTACGGCAAAAATATGATGAAGGAAGAAGACGAAACAGACCCCAACTCGTTGTATGATGTTAAGGGAAAGTTGCGTGACTTTGGCGTGTTTACATCTACCGATGTAGATGCGTTCGCAAAGTATTTCTTCGCAACTAAGAAAGAGTATCAGGAAAACAAGCAGAAGATAAATGCCGTACTTGATGAAGTGTGCGACAGAGCCATTAAGGACTTGCCACAAGATCTGCTTGACAAGTTTCGCAAGACTTGCAAGACCTTCCACAAACTCTATTCTTTCCTCAGCCAGATTATCACCTTCCAAGATGCAGAATTGGAGAAATTGTCGCCGTTCTGCCTTGCGTTGGCGAAGAAGTTGCCATTCAAGAAGGAAGGTTTGCCATACGATGTGCTGAACGAAAGCCAATTGGAGAGTTATCGTGTGCAGTACATCAGCACACGCAACCTCAGCTTGGAGTCGGGCGACACACAAATGAAGGGCATGCGCCCAGGAGAGTCGCAAACAACGCCGGGCGAAGAATACGATTGGCTATCAAACATCATCAAAGTGCTCAACGAGACTTTTGGTATCGAGTTGACCGATGAGGATAAAGTAGAATTGAACAATCTAAAGAACAAGGTGATGGGTAATGAAGAGTTGTTGGCATTCTTCAATCCGCAGAATTCACGCGATGACGTCAAGTTGAAGTTTGACGAGCAAGTTGATTCAGAACTACTCAATTTCATCAACACCAAGTTTGAGTTGTACAATAAGTTGACCGAGGATAGGGCCAACACCTTGTTCAAGAATACATGGTTTAATGAGGTGTACGACAATAGAGTACGTGGAATGAGATAAACGAAAATCTGTATAACAAGCGTTTTTGTAAGTAAAAACAGCAAAGAATCTATCATATGCAAATAACAATTGAAATGAGCACGAAAGTTTACGAAGAATTGAGGAAGACCCCTCTATTCTTTGTGAAATTCCATGAAGATATTCGTACTGACGAAAATGGACGCGAGCATGACTACTCTTTGTGGAAATCCGTCAATTCTGATTATTCAATCAGTTTTCCTGCTCAAAATTTCGGAAACAGGGTAAATGGATATTGTTTGTGTTTAGCTGAGAGTGCGACTTACGTTGTAAAACAAGATTCACACGGAAAAACATATACGGACGAGAATCGGGTAAATATGGTATTCCGCGATGTTTCTAATTCCGTTCAAGATTACACAATCTGTCTCAACAGCTGTATCAATCGTAGTCAAAACAAAGAGGACAAGTATTACTTTCTTGAGATACTTTGGCTGTTAGATAAGACATTTATTGATGTAAACCACCTGACAGAAGCAATCAACCAATATGATTCCAAGTTTATTCCTTATATCCTAAACATCCTACGCCATATAGGATATTGTTTGTCTGTGAAGAAGCAAAATATTCTAAAGAATGTTTGCACTTCTATGAACGGACAATATGATGTATATATGCCACAAATGCTCGCTGAAGCAATTCAATTCTTACAGAAAGAGACTGAGACAGACAAGAAGAACTTATTCCAGCTAATAGACGAGTTCTTCGAAAATGGATTTGGTGTAACTTATGCCGATAAGATTAGTAAAACCAACAATCCATTGTTACAATTGGTCTGTTGGTTTTCAAATGAGAATAAACTGGCTGACTATAACTCTTTAGTTACATTGTTTGCCTTGGTTTCTGAAAAGACCAGACTGGATATAGTAAAGAGATATTTCCATGATGTCAGGTGTGGAAATACAACTTTTGATGTACGGTTATTGCAACAGTTCGTCAACAATAAGTTTGACGATTTTATCAGATATAGATATTGTACAGAGACACCATCAAAGGATGTCAATATTATAGTACCTCTTTTGTGTGATAACATAATAACATTGTACAACTCAAATGGTGAAGCGTTCCAGACTTTTGACGGAATTCTTGATCTTGCCATTACTCATTGTGACCAAGCACACCCAGGCATTGAATTTGATTTGAAAGAAATTATCCCCACCTGTGAGCATGGTGCTGTATACAATACAAATTTTAAAGGATTCATAGACTATCAGCTTATAAGAAAACTCAACACCTCAAAACTGAGTGATGAGAACTTGCTCATTACTATCAGAAGCATACTTGATAAGTATGGTCAAAGACTTTCTTATCCAATATGCAGATATAACAATGATAAAAAATTAGATACGACCATCTTAGAAAAGTGCAAGAGCGTTTTTAGGGAAAAGACAACTAATAGCTCTTCACAACCAAACATAATTCAATGTTCAGGAATTGGATATAAATTATATGAGGATAAGTGGATACTCAAGGAAGATGACAAAATAACGGAGATATTAAAGACATTTATTTCTTCCGATTCCTCATTGCGTAAAACAGATTCCCAGTATTATGTGGACATTCAAGATGTATCTGTCGACACACTGCGTAAGTATGTAAACTCATTACCAAAGAAATTTCAAATGGTTGGTGAGGATGAATTTCTTGTGCCCTCATATAAAGATGAAACTTATGATTTGTTCTTAATCAACACTCTGTCTGAAATACTTCGTATGAGGATTGTTCCACAAAAAGGAGTACGCGTAGGGTTTGATGTCTTTGGGTATAGGAAAGAAATTTATGCAACACTTTCTGAAGATATTCTCAAGGAAAAAGAATCTAATGAAGTTTACCGAAGAACAGTCGCTTCATTGAAAAAGGAATTAAAGACAAATGAGTATAACGGCGAGTATTTTGAGTTGAAATATGATAGACAACAACTCATTAGATTGATAAGTCGTTACTATTTCAAAGAAACACTCAAGGATGATGATGATGACACGAGACGTGACTTCTTGACATCAGCACACACAGGCTATTTTAAGCATTATTGTGCACCAACATTAAGTGAAACAAACAATCCAGCCATTGATCTGCCTTTCTTTTGGTGTAGAGGAAAAGAATGTTTTCATAACAATCTCGCAAATCAAACTCTTGCAGAACAAAATGATTGGCATCACTATTCATTGTATCACATGGTGGAGATTATAGGTTTTCCAAAACTACACATGACACCAGGAGGCTATGAACCAGACAATGTGGTAAGAGTATTCATTGCTGTTACCAATAGAGTCATGCAAAAAATCAAGAGATTGAAATGTAGGGGATGTGGACATTTGATGTTTGCAGACAAGAGTGGTAGATTTAACAGTCATAATTACTATTCATGTATAAATCCCATTTGCCCAGAAGCACGTATTCCCGTTTATCTGAATTATTGCTACAAATGCAAGAAAGGATTGATAGACTCAAGAGATACAAAACGATGCCCAAATGGATGGTACATATGCCCAACTTGTTTGGCGTGTTGCGATGATGAACAATACGAGCGTCAGGCACAGAAATATAGAATTAGTAATCGTCCTGTTCCGGAACAAATCGCAAGGATGTTAGGACACGGTCATAATGATAAAGGAGAATATTTCTGCCCTGATTGTGGTGGTCCGATTGAATTTGTTATGGATGAACGCTATGGTGAAGAGAGACGAGGTTGCCCTCGATGCCATAAGTTTTTTACCGATAATCCTTACTAAATAGTTTATAATCGTCAAACTCTACCCCAAATAGGTCTTAAAAAATGATTAGATTTTTCTAATGACCGATTTTTGGGGGGGAGGGGGAGGAATGATTCAGGCTATAGATGAATGAAAATAACATCTTCTAAACTGCGCATTATCATACGCCAGAGTATCGTCAAGAACACAGATATGGCAAGGAGGCAAGCCATGCAGATTATGAGAAATGTGCGAAAGTGCTCACTTCGATACATTCTTTTTATCCAATACCAGGGATATATCAGGAATATAAATTGTGGTAAGGCTTTCATAGTTTGCGGTATGGATGGCTGCTCTATTGTCTTGGATTTCTTCACTTGCATAGTTTGTATTCTTGGGAATTGGTGAGAAAGGTGGCACTGGTGCAGATGTAATAGCAAAAGGATGAAAGGACAATGATTGGAGTAGACCTACGGTTGAGGAAAAGGGTAACCCTAATAGAATCGAGACATATCTTAAATTGGGAAACAATACTAATCTTACACCAGCAGACACAGCGCTACGGAGATGCCGAATATCAGCATGTTTCGGGCTGTCATTCCGAGGACGCGGTTCAGAGCGGCACCTTTGTTAATGCGGCGCATGGCGAGGAACGTATTATAATGGAAGAGGTAGAAGATTATGATCAGGAGCTGTTGCCAGAGATTCCATGACTGCGTCATCCTGCTTGCACCATACACCACAAGCCCACCGGCGAGGAAGCCGAGGAAGAAATAGAGCAGTCTGCCCCATACCGGACCGATGCGCACGATGAGCGTCTTCTTGCCGGCACGACGGTCATTGTCGATGTCGCGATAGTTGTTTACGACGAGCAGCGTGTCTATCTCCAAGCCACATGCCAGCGACAGGACTATCACGGGAACGGGGATGGACGTCAACGGCGTGGGAGGAGCCACAAGCCAATAGGTCATGCAGACCGGCACCAGTCCGAAGAACACCAGCACCAGCACGTCACCCAATCCAAGATAAGAGAACGATATGGTGTAGAGGAAGCAGAACACCACGCACGCCAGACCTACGAGAATCATCTCCCAACCGCCATAGGCAATAAGCGGCAAGCCGACGGCACACGCCAGCAATGTGATAATGAGCAGACCACGACGCATCGCAGTAGCCGTTATCCATCCCTGCGCACATGCACGCTTCGGACCGAGACGCGTCTCGTCGTCCGTGCCCTTCATAAAGTCGAAGTAGTCGTTAACGAAGTTGGCGTCCATCTGCATAACCAGCGCGAAGAGCATACAGAGCACGGCAGGCACCACCCTTATGCCGTCCCAACCGTACATACACACGGCAGAGGCAATGCCTATCAGCACCGGAACGGCAGCTCCCGAGAGTGTTTTGGGGCGCGAAGCAAGCACCCACGCCTTGAAAGAATTGACATTTACATTTGTTTCGTCCATTGTTTTTCTCTTTGTTTCTTGCAAATTTAACCATAATAAACTACTTTTGCAAGTAAATAATCATTTCATTTATTTTATGGATACATCAACTCCCAGCCTCGACCTCATGGAATTCGTAGAGCAGAACATCCTTCCGCGCTACAACAATTTCGACCTGGCACACAACATACGACACGCCAACATGGTGATAAAGAACTCGTTGGCACTTGCCAAAATCACCGGAGCAGACGTCAATATGGTTTACGCCATTGCCGCCTATCATGATCTTGGCCTTGACGGACCACGCGCCGTGCATCACATTACAAGCGGAAAAATCCTGCTTGCCGACCGCAGACTGAGACAATGGTTCACGGAGGAACAGATAAAGATAATGAAGGAGGCGGTGGAAGACCACAGAGCGTCGGCATCGCACGCGCCACGCAGCATTTACGGAAAAATTGTGGCAGAGGCAGACCGCGACCTCGAACCTGACCACATCTTCCGCCGCACCATACAGTACGGAATGGCTCATTATCCCGAGCTGAGCCGCGACAAGCAGTGGGAGCGCTTCCTCCAGCACATGGACCAGAAATATTCCGCCCACGGATACATCCGCCTGTGGATGCCAGGCTCGCCCAACGAGAGCAAGCTACGCATCATCCGCGAACTCCTGTGCGACCAGACTGCACTTCGTGCGACGTTCGACAGAATATTCGAAGAAGAGCTTAAAGCTCTTTAAACCACAAGTTTATTGTACCGTCTTGGTTAAAAATAGTTAACCCCGTTAAAATCATTGCGTAAGAATGGCGTATGAACGAAAAATATCGCTACTTTTGCATAGTACACAACAAAACTACATTGATATGACAAGATACTTACTTTCACTTATAGTCCTCATGTCTGCAGCGATGTTTATGCCCCAAAAGGCCAACGCAAGCGCAGCACCTATGATAGAGCTTCTCGAGCAGGCTGACATGCAGAAGGTGGTCATCACCACAAGCGAGTCTACCATCCACGTTTCGGGAGGCACAGGACTTACTCTCCTCGTATATAACATTGCAGGAGGAGCACCGGTGATGAAGGTAAAGGTGGACGGTCCGGACAAGCGCTATGAGCTCAACCTTCCCAAAGGCATTTACATCGTTCAGGTGGGCAAGGTGGTGCGCAAGATTGTCATCAAGTAAGAAAAGGACAAGCACACAATGCCTTCCACATCGCCAGACAAACCGCATTGAATAACGTATGCGCGTCAGCCTATTGCCTGAAGCGCATACGTCATCAGATGCGGTGTTTTGGTATACCTAAAATCCGCAACTATCATCCAATACACGATTAAGGGTAGATTTATGAGTCGTTAGTAGCAGCTTTCAGTAAAAAGCAACAGCACAACATCAATATGTAGCCACCATCCCCTTACCCCACGATGCGACTTGAGGTAATACGCAGATTCAAACCGGAAAGAAAGGATTCTTATCCGAATTCTGTTTTGAAGGGTTTTGCATAAGCTCGGTTCTCTGTGTAGATATTCAGCACGTATTGCCTTGCAGT